>Ga0224525_1000036_pt1 | contig 83247 bp, 89 predicted proteins | sample CFST100metaG_FD_179874 | JGI IMG/M metagenome (GOLD analysis project Ga0224525, IMG submission 179874) | Peat soil microbial communities from Stordalen Mire, Sweden - C.F.S.T100 | ecosystem: Environmental > Terrestrial > Soil > Wetlands > Peat | place: Sweden: Norrbotten County, Stordalen Mire...
TGACGTCACACTCTGAGCTCTCAGACTCTCTGAGGGGTCTTAGGGGGGCAGGACACATTTCGGGACAATGTCCCGACTTCTGTCCCGTTTTCTGGGACGGGTCGCGGGACAATGTCCCATCTCCCTCGCTTCCGTCGGACTTCCCGAGGCGGTAGTTCCTCTTCCTCGCCGCGGAGTCCGTCTCGCTCCCGATCCTCTCCCGGAGGCCGGGGATGAGGGCGGTCCCGTCCTTGAGCCATCCGAGGAGGCCGACGCCCTCCAGCGCCCTGCACATCCGGATCGATTGGGGCCTCGACAGCCCGATGAGCGCCCCGAGCGTCGCCCTCGTGTAGGGCTTATCTTTGGAGAAGCGGAGGTAGCCTCCCCTCCTGACGGCCTTGCCGCAGAGGGCGCAGTACTGGCCGGCCGCCGCCCAGCCGTCCTTGGCGGACAGGAGGACCATGAGCTCGTGGCTGGCGAACAGATCGTCCGGGCACCTCCACCACCAATAGCGCTTCGCCTCGGCCCCGCCGTCCCTCTCATCGCTTCCCATGGCTTTCCCTCCTTTCCCTTTCGATCAATTTGTCGTAGTGCCTCTTCAGGTCGTTGGCCCGCTTCCAGTCCCCGCGCTTCCTCTCGAAGGCTATCTCGGAGAGGAGCATTTCCTTACCCGTCGGCCCCTGCGGCGCCTCCCGGAGGAGGCGGCCGCGGTTGACGATCATCCCCTGACCGCTCATGGCTTCTTCGCCTCCCCGTCCAGAAGGTCGAAATCCGTGTCGAGGAGCGAGGTCTGCCCGAAGCGGTCGATCCCGTTGAGGCGGTCGATCGAGGCCTTCCAGTAGCCATCGTCTATCTCGAAGCCGATATACCGGCGCCCGAGCTCCTTGGCCGCGGCGCAGGTCGTCCCGGACCCCGAGAAGGGGTCGAGGACGAGGTCGCCCGGCCTCGAGGAGTTGGAGACGAGCTTCCGGATGATCTCGATCGGCTTGACGGTCGGGTGGCCGTAGCTCTCCTTGCCGTCCTTGTTCGTGTGCGTGACCCACCACTTCCTCCGGTCGCCGTATGGGCCGCTCATCCTCGCGCCCTTTCCCCTCGCGAAAACGCAGTATTCCGTGTCATGGAGGTAGGCGTCGGGGGCGGTCGGGATCGGGTTGTCCTTGTGCCACGTCAGCAGGTCCATGGAGCACCCGATCCCGTCGAAGTAATCCCATATCAGGCGGATCTGGAGGCGCGAGCACCAGACGTAGGCGTTCGGGGCCTTCATGACCCTGACGAGCTCCCCGAGGATGGCCGGGTCGAACCCCGACGCGATGTGCCCCAGCTGCTTGCTGAGGCTCCTCATGTCGTCGTTGACTCTGCTGCCGGAGCCCTTCGCCTCCTCCTTCGCGAGGGCCATCGATTCCTCGGCCGACCTGGGGCGGTCGGAGAAATCGGACTTCGGGTCGTCGAACTCGTAGGGCGGGTCCGTCACGACGAGGTCCACGCTTTTGTCCGGTATTTGCTTTATGAGATCGTAGGCGTCGCCGAGCAGGATCCCGCTTTGCGATAAATCGATCTCAGAGGTCATAGCAGAGCACCCCGCCGACGACGTTCTTCCCGATCCTTTCCAGATCGGCCTTGGCCAGGCCGCGGAGGCTCCCGCTTCCGTCCGCGGTTCCGGTCACTACGATTCTCCCGACGAGCCTCTCCCTGATCCCGCAGACGCCGGAGCACGGGAGATCCTCTTTGAAAAGCCCTTCGTCGTCGACGGTGAGGCAGTAAGCCTTCCCGCCGATCCTCCTCTCGACGCAGTCGATGGAGTCGCATCCGATAAGATCGAGGAACTCCGCGCAGGAGTCCGGGTTGCCTATCGTGGCTTCCCTCGGCTCCTTGCCCGCCTCGATGACCAGGGCGGCTATGGGTTTCTTATTCGCCATCGCGCCGCCTCCCCAGCCTGTCGCGCGCCGCGGCCAGAAAGCCAGCCGCCGCCGCCTCGTTCTCGTCTCCGTCCCATCCGTCGGACAGGATCTTCGCCCCGAGGGCGGCGAGGGCCCATGCCAAGGCCCTTTTTGCCTTTCTCATCGCTTGGCCCCCCTCACGAAGACCTCGTGGACTTCCTCCCCATCGGGGACCGACGGGAACTGGATGATCGCCTGCCCGTCGAGCCCGGCCTGCTTGTCGAGGCCGGCTTGGTAGCCTATCGATTTCTTGAGGGATCTCCAGCGCGACTTCGAATATTTTTCGTATTCCTCCTTGGTCGCGAGCTTGTAGCCAAGGGCCTTGTCGCTGACGATGATCTTGTCGTAGGCCCCCGAGGCGTTTATCGCGGTTACGTCGGCATAAATCATCCTTCCGACGTCCCCGTGGAATTTAGTCCTCCCGTCCCATTCGTAGCGGATCTCCGCCCTCGGCGAGGATCGCATCGCCTCATAGATGTCCCTGGCGCCCATCCACTCCCATCGGTAGGCTGAAAGGAGCCTCCGGAGGGCGCGTTGGCGCGGCGTCAGATTGATCTTCATTGCAATCATGCCTTCGCCCCCCTCGCCGCCGACTGGGCCCTGTCGCCCGCGGACGGGCCGAAGAGCTCCGAGACCCGGTTGGCGATCTCGCGATCGCGGGTGGTCCTCCCGCCGAACTCCGTCTTGATGACCTCGTCCGCGAGGACCTTATGCTTCTCGAACGGCGCGGATCCGCCGCTGGCTTTGGCGCGGCGGATGATCTTCTCCGCCTTCCCCTCCCAGCAATGGAAGAAGGCCATGACGTCCTTCATGCCCCATATGGGCTTTTGAAGGCAGGACAGCTCTTGCAGGAGCTGCAATTTATTGTCAGGTTCCATAATTTAGTTCTCTAAACTCTTTTTAGTGAAAAAAATACGCCATGCCTCTTCAGGATTGTTTTCCAATCCCAAAATTCGCACAGCCTTCGCGATATCGTCCTGTGTCCAGCGAGTGTGTCCGCTGAGTTTGTTGCCCATGGCGGTCCTTGATATGCCGAACTGCCGTGCGAACTCGTCAACGGTGTCGCACTTCTCTTTGATCTTGCCCTTTAAAGGTGACAAGTCGTAACCTGATTCCATTTTTTAATGGTCCTTTCATGGTTTAGTTATCTAAACCGGTGCCACTATTATTATTTTTCAGTCGCCGAGAGTCAATAAATAGTTTTAGTTTTGTCAACTATATTGTTGAAATCGCCAAAGGAAATGGCATAATCAGGGCGGAGAAAGAAACATGGAACTTGTTACTGATTTCGCTCACAGGCTAGACGAAGCTATGAGACAAAGGCACATCCGTGCCTATGAGCTTTCCCGCATTAGTGGGATCTCTAAATCCAACATCTCTAATTACCTTTCCGGACATTACAAGCCAAACAGGGAAAGAACTACGAAACTTGCGAACGCCCTTCAGGTGAACGAGATGTGGATCATCGGTTACGACTGTAAGATGGAGCGATTCGAGCTGACCCACGACGAGAAAAAAGACGAACTTCTTAGGGCTATCAATTCTATGAGCGACGAGCAAATCAAGAAGACTTTGATCTTCGTGAGGGAATTTATCATAAAAAATGAAACAAACTGAAAACAAAAAGCCCCACCACTGCAATGGTGAGGCTCGGCTCATAAATCAGTGGAACCCGACAATGAGCTTTTATTATTGTATCGCGGTTGGCCGCCCGGCGAAAGAGGCGACTCAATGATGACCAAGACCAGCGGGATCCGCCGCAACCCCGACGGAACCGCCACCATCGACATCCTCGTCGCTCCCCCCGGAGGCGGCAAGCGCATCCACGTCTACAAATCCGGCATCGCCAGCGTGGCTATCGCCAAACAGATCAAGACCTCCGTCATCGCGGAGCAGATCAAAGAGAGAAAGCCAAACGCAGCGTCCGTTCTTTTTGAGGATCTCCTCAAGGAATACATGGGCTATCGGAAGACGCAGAACCTCGCCGCCCAGTCGCTTGAGGGGATCGAATTCATGCTGCGGAAATACGCTCTTTCCGCCTTCAAAGGCCAATTCATAGAGGAATGCCTGGGGTCGAAGGGGATTTACAGATGGTATGAGGCGCTCGCCGCGGCCGACGAACCCAGCATCAAAAGGAAGGACAAGGTCTTCGGGGAGATGAGGATGCTGATCTCCTTCGCCAGGAAGATGAGATACATAAGCTCCGACATGCGCGACGACGCCATTGACATCCTAGAGACGGTCAAGAATCCGATGAAGCCGGCCAAAACGAGGCCGACCTGGACGAAGGAGGAGGCCGAGCGTTTCCTCTCCGCGATCCCCAAAGACAGCCAGGACTTCGTTCTTTTCTCCCTCGAGCTTTGGCTTGGGGCTAGGAAAAGCGAGCTTCTCGGCCTCCAAAGAAGCTGCCACCATGACGGAAAAATCGACATCCGGCAGCAGATCATCAGGGTCAAGGAAGGCTGGGAGCTCTCGCTTCGCCTAAAAAGCCCGAACTCCTATCGGACGGATCCGCTCCCACCCGATCTCGACTCGCTCCTTTCGGGATATGAGGTCGATCGGGGGATTAGGCCGGACGGCTTCCTGTTCTTCGTGAGCGATCAGATGATCCCGTTGTCGAAGACCGAATTGGCCAGAAGGCAGCGGGTCTACGAGAAAGCGGCCGGGGTCCCCCACATCGGCCCCCACGGGCTCCGGCATACCCGGATCAAGCTCTTCAAGGAGTCCATAAGGACTGCCGCCGAGGCCCAAGCGGCCTCGAGGTTCATCGGCCATTCGGTCACCGTCGACATGAACGTCTACGGGAAGGCCGACGATTCCGACGTCGAGCGCTTCGTGCGGAAATACGGATCGTCCATTTAACGGGTCGAAAGTGGAGGAAGCCCCATATAAAGTTGACTTTGCCCCGGCGGCGGAAATACAAAATGAATACAAAAAAAAGAAAGGGAGGCGGACCTCCCTTTCCCACACTTTACGTGTTGCGGGCCAGCTTTAGGTGCGAGGGATTCTCGGCTTTCGCCTTACTGGCAATGCCAACCCAGCAGATCTCCTTTTCAAGCTAACCCACATGAATAGTAATAAAAGAAATGACAATTGTCAACAATTATGATTTTGTGGCTTTTTTGCTGATATATTTGACATATTTTTGAATATATTCTTATCGCTTCGGACCTCCCCAACAATGCGCTCGACAAGCTCGACGCTGTACGCGTACCTTACGATTTCATCCCCTTTTGGGCCCTTGACTTCATGGACGAAGCAAAGCCTTAGATCATCCTTTATGTTTCTGGCTTTTATATAAAGACTGAGGGTGTTGGCGTTGAAGTATTTTTTGGCGCTGGGACTGATGGGATCGAATTCCAGCTTTTCTGTTTCCAGCCTGTCGCGGACCATTTTTACGACCATGTTAGTCGAGAGCGGGCAGTTTTTCGACGAATCATACGGAACCTTGACTTCGCGTGCCTCGGCCATCGAAGAAGGTGTCATGGCAATCGTAATATCCGCATCGTTAGGGTTGTTCACGCGCCTGGCGGTTATATTGTATGCGATCGCTAGTTTTGAATCGACGATGCCACCGCACGAGTTTTCGGCCATGACTTTACTGACGTATTTCTCAGTAGAGGCATAGTGTCGTGCCACATCCTTTCCATATTTTGTCATTATTTCGACATCGGTATGCTTTTGGGAAGGGACGAAGAGCGTAAGGAAATCAACGGGGAAGCCATCTAAAACATCAATTTCCAAGTATTCCTTTGCTTTTACGGGAAACTGGATGACGTTCGCCAAAAACAGGCTGTTCATCATCGTTGCGTATTCAGGGATTATGAAATGCTGAGAGCTGTTTCGAAGGCCGATGATTACGTCGAGATTCTTCCTTGTCACGTCTCTTTCGTCGTTGATGACCTGAGTCATAGCCTCATGCAGGGTAATGGTTTTTTGTCTGCCTGTCCTCGCGTCTCTATAAGTAATTTTTTTGCCGCTTTTCAAAAGATAAGCCTTAAACAGCATTTCCCACGCGGTGCAGATAAAGAAAAGGAAGGATTCAGTCCTCATTGATATGGTGGGCTTGTTGTACAATTCGACGGCGAGAAAAAAAGAATCCTTCGACTTTTTCGCCATCAAATTTACGAGTTTGTCATCTATATTCACTGAAAATGATGATATTCCAAGAAACGTAATAATTCAATTGCCCAGGAATGCAGTATAAACAAACTGGCTTATGCCTGAATAAGCGATCGCTTTTGCTGGCAACGCTTTTTGCTGAGGTGAAAACGGTGCTGCGTTTGAGGATTAAACGGCTGTCCGCATAACGCCGTAACTCATGGTTCAGCGGCTTTGGCGCTTAGCAGGCGATCAATTCGGAATCTCGGGTTTAAATCCCCCAAAGCTCCCTATATAAGAAATAGGAGGACTTTTTCATGAGCCTGCCCATCGTTTGCGATCCAGCCGTTTCCGAGATCATCCGACGATTGGCATCCGGAGCCGTTAGATCGGGGGATGCCATGGCGTTGAAGAACGCGGCGAACAGGTCCGAAGCCCCCATCGCCCGGCTCATCTACGGGGAGATGGCCTATTTCGGGATCGGCATGGCCAGAAACAAGGCTCATGCGATCCTTTATCTCGAAAGCGCGAGGAATAACGGATGCGCAGCCATACAAATGGAGATCGCGAGGGTCTATTCGCTGGAAGGGCCCGGTTCCCTCCCCAAAGTGGCGGAATGCCTCGAGGCGGCCGCCGCAGACGGAGACAGATCGGCGAAGAGGATGATCCGCATGGCCAAGGCAAGGGCCGCGTTGCTTGCCATCTTCTGTTTTTCGAAGGGCGTCAACCAAAAATGAATCCGCCCTGCGCGGTCCTGCGATTTTGTACAAAAATGATACAAAAATGATACAACGAAAAATAAAAACCCCGATGCAATCGAGGTTTTCAGGTCAGTGGTGCGGGAAATGAGATTTGAACTCACATGGGTTGCCCCATACGCCCCTCAAACGTACGCGTATACCAATTCCGCCATTCCCGCGGCGTGCTCAATTATAAAGAGGAAAAGGAAAGTAATCAATGGTTTTGAGAAGGCGCCTTTTTCTTGAGAATGAATCTAGGCTAACTCAGGCGAGGTTCCGGCCAAGAAGGCCTTTAAACGGCGGTTGTTGTTATCGCCGAAAATCTCTTCTGGAGTGCCAAAGGATTGGATGCGGCCTTCATCGATGAACATCACTTTTTTTGCGACGTTCTTGGCAAAGTTCATCTCATGGGTTGCCACGATCATGGTGTGACCCTTCAAGGCCAGTTTTTTCATGACCGAAAGCACCTCCCCCACCATTTCGGGATCCAAGGCGCTCGTGGGTTCGTCAAAGAGAAGGATATCGGGATTCATGCAGAGCGAACGAGCGATGGCGGTTCGCTGTTTCTGACCTCCCGAGATCTGGTTTATTTTGAAATGAATATGGTCTAAGAGCCCCACTTCCGTCAGCTTCGCGATGGCGATTTTCTCGGCTTCCGCTTTATTCCGTCCCAAAACCTTTTCTTGGGCTAGGACGCAATTGCCGAGGACATCGAAATTATTGAAGAGATTGAACTGCTGGAAAACCATGCCGATGCGAGCTCTTACGTCGTTGCGATCAGTGCCTTTGGCCAATAGGCTGGCGCCTTCGAGGAGAATGTCCCCGCGATCGGGTTCCTCCAAAAGGTCCAGACACCGGAGCAAAGTGCTTTTGCCTCCGCCCGACGGGCCGATCACGACCAAACATTGTCCTTTTTCGATGGAAAAGGATACGCCTTTGAGAACTTGGGTCCCCGAAAAGGATTTGCGGAGATCTTTGACTTCAAAGTAAGCCATCAGGCATTTCCTTTTTTACTGAAATGAAAGAGCGAGAAATTGAATTTATCCCCATCCATTTTCTTTTCGACCAGGCGCAGAAAGCCCGTTGTGAGAAGCGTGAGGATGAGATAGATGACGGCCACGATGATGTAAGCGGCCACGAACATATAACCTTTATAAGCGGCTTGGCTCGATTCGAAATAAAGTTCGGAGACCCCGATGACATTAAGGACCGAGGAGTCCTTGATGTTCACGATCCATTCGTTTCCGATTGTGGGAATGCTGTTCCTTAAGGCCTGAGGCAAGGTCACATAAAGGAGAGTCTGAGTTTTGGTGAGCCCAAGGCTCCTCGCCCCTTCTTCCTGGCCCTTGTCGATCCCATTGAGGCCGCTTCGCACCACTTCGGCCATATAAGCCGCCGTATTGAAAGTGATGACGATAAGACCGGCCGCCATCCAGCCATCGAAAACATCCATGCCCGGCAGGACATTATTCCAATTGAGCCCGCCGGCTTGGCATCCATATTTGAAGATCATGGCCTGAACCATCATCGGGGTCCCCCGCACGACGAGGGAATAGGCTTTGGAAAGGGTGCGGACGGCCTTCCGCCAAGCTTTTTGGGTGAACCCCATCTGCTTGGTGATGACGATGTTCTCCCCCAAGGCCAAAGGAATCCCCAAAAGCAGTCCCCCAATCGTTCCGATGATAGAGAGGAGGATGGTCCCTCCGAGGCCTTTCAGAAAGAATTCGCCATAGTGAGAAAGAAGATAATTGACTTGTTGTAGGGGGTCCATGCTAGCCGAGATATGAGGAACGCCTCAAGGCGCTTTCCATCGTTTCGAGTTTCCACTCCGAGGTCCAAGTGGCGATTTCGGCATTCATCGCCGTTTGCAACTCTGTGTTCCCTTTCTGGATTCCGACCGAAACCCCGAGTTCGCTGCCCGCAGCGCCCAAGATGGTTTGATCGAGATGGACAATCCCGAGATCCGTCATCGAATTCACGATGCTTTCGGCCACCGGAAGTTCGGCCGACATGGCGAAGACGCCACCGCTTTCGACATCCGAGGCCGCCAAAGGGAAGGTCGTCACCGGTTTCGCGTGTTCGGCGCCATAAGAAACAAAGACCGAATCGATGAGATCATCTTCGGAGGTATCGACCTGCGATTCCAAAAACTTTCCCGTTACTAGGGGTCGTAGCTGATCGGAAGTCAAAGCCGTCGTGTATTGATCCGCAATTGTCTTTTTGGTGACGAGAACCAATTCCGAGCGATAATACTCGCTCGAGAAATCAATGGTTTGCTCGCGTTCGGTGGTGTCAGTCATCCCCGAGACGATGCAATTGATGGCTCCGCTCGACAAATCCACGATGAGCGAGGTCCAAACCGTTTGAACGATTTTGACGGGTTTTTCCAGCCCCGTTGACAGTTTCTTAGCCACCTGAATGTCAAAGCCATCGGCATATTCGCCGGTATGGTTGGAGATCGCAAGCGTGTAATCGCTTGCGGAAGTCTCAGACCAGTTAAAGGGCGGATAAGCGCATTCGACTCCGACGACGAGCTCCGAATTATCGAAGGTTGTCTTGCTACAACCTCCCAGTGACAGAAGCGCCAATAGACCGACGAATAGGAACGCATGCGAACCTTTCATGGTTGCTCTCCCTGCCGATTCATCAAAAAATGGCAACGGTAGAGCCATTGCCATTATGAATTTCAGGGGGAAAACAAACTGCAAAGCACCCTTTATTCACAACAATAGCTCTCCACCCTTTTGAAGGTGACAGTCAAACGCATGTTCTGCGTTCGCCCAGGCAATCAAGGTCAAAGAAGACCAAGACCCTTCGGCGGTTCTGCCCTTTCGCTGTCGTTCATGGCGGTTCTTTCCGCTCCCGACGCTACTCTTGCGAGCCGCTCCTCTATTTTGTGACGAATCAAATGTCAATTTCTTGACGAGAGTTATTAAAACGCATCGGGGCCAGATGTAAATGATTATTTTTGGGTGCCTTCCGAAAAAAGGCTTTCCTTTCCGGCGGAAAAACAAATACGATTAGAGCAAATCTGTCACTAGAATCCTTTGATTTCATCATTTCTAAACTTTCTGTGACCGCGCCAAAAAACAACATTTTTAATTTCTTCGGATTTGCAGGGCTTCAAACCTGAAATTAGCTTTTATAGCCTCTCTCCTCGCCTCGTCCTATAATGAAAAAGCAAAAAGGAGCTTAAATTATCATGGACGACAAGTTTCTCGTGGAGACGAGCGCCCGTCACATTCATTTGACGCAAGAGGCCTTCGATTACCTTCTGGGCGTCAAGGCTGGCGAGCCGCACGCTCAACCGGTCATTCGCAAGATGCTCTCCCAGCCAGGGATGTATGTCAGCGATTCGCGTTTCGATCTGATTGGACCCGTTGATCCGAAGACCGGGAAGCAGAATTCGCTTAAGGGCGTCTCTCTTTTAGGGCCTTTCCGCGATCATAACCAAGTCGAGATCAGCGGAACCGATGCGCGAACGATTAAGATCAGCGCTCCGATCAGAGAGTCCGGAGACGTCAAAGGCAGCGCTCCGATCACCATCGTCAATCCGCTTAATAACGTGACGCTGGATCTCAAAGAAGGCTGTATCATCGCCAAACGCCATATCCATATGACCCCTGACGACGCCAAGAACTTCAACGTCAAGAATGGCGATCTCGTCAAGGTTCTCATCGCGGGGACCGGGCGCGAAACGGTTTTCGGAGACACGGTCATCCGGGTGAGCCCCTCCTTCCACCTCGACATGCACATCGATACCGATGAGAGCAATGCGGCGTGGGCGGGCGGCGAAGTCTTCGGAACCCTTGTCAAATAGACTCATGGAAAAGACGTTTCACTATAATCCGCAGAACGTTTGCAGCCGTGAGATGATTATCACTTACGAAGGCGACACCATCACGGGATTGCGAGTCATCGGAGGCTGCCCTGGCAACCTGCAAGGTGAAGCGCATCTCATCAAAGGGCGGAAGATCGACGAAGTCATCGCGCTTCTTGAAGGCATCAAATGCCCTGGAAGCGCGACCCAAGAAACCTCCTGTCCCGATCAGCTCGCCAAAGCCTTGAAAGCAATCTTAGTCTCTGAGGCCAAAAAATAAAATGAGGCCCTTGGGAAACCGAGGGCTTTTTCAAAAATCAAGATAACAAAGAGGCTTTATGAAGCCATTAATGCGCTTGCTTGCGAAGAAATGGATGATCGTCCTTGCCTTATTGCGCTTGGGTAGTAAAATAGACCCGACGAAAAGTCGGACATCAAGAAGCGCCCTCCTAAAGAACTGAAAAAGAGCGCTAGCAACTCCTCTATAGAGGTAAGTGCTTGTTCTAAGCCGGATGACCCACTTCCGGAACGATGCCAGATAGGATTGCTATTGATGCGGCCTTCCACTCAGTGGGAGGTTCTTTTCGTCCTATTACCATCTTTTTAAGGAGGCAGATTGCCCATGGCAAAGCCAAAAGTTCTTTTTACGAGCGAGTCCGTTTCCGAAGGCCATCCCGATAAAGTCTGCGATGCCATCGCCGATGCTATCCTCGATGCTTGTTTGGCCGGAGATCCCTCCTCCCATGTGGCTTGCGAGGTTTTCGCCACCACCGAGTACATTTTAATCGGGGGTGAAATCACTAGCAAAACCCATGTCGATTACGAAAAAATCACGCGAAAAGTTTTACGTGACATTGGCTATGCAACGCCGGAGATTGGCATCGGTTGCGATTCCTGCCAGATTGAGGTCAAAATCAAAGAACAATCCCCGGATATTGCGCGGGGCGTGGAAAAAAACTCCCTTCTTGAAATGGGAGCGGGCGATCAAGGATTCATGTTTGGTTATGCCACGACCGAATCCTTGGGTTACATGCCTCTTCCGCTTTCGATTGCCCATAAGCTTGTGCGTACCGCCACCGCTTTGCGGAAAAATGGTTCCTTCCCCTGGAGTCGGCCCGATATGAAAAGCCAAGTCACGATTGATTACACCGATCCCAAACTGATCAAAATCGATAATGTTTTAATGTCCTGCCAACACGCCTCTGAAGCCAATCTTGAGGAGTTCCGAAATTACATTCATGAAAAAATCATGATTCCCGTAGCTGCCAGTTTTGGCCTTAACACCGATTTCCGTTATCTCGTTAATCCTACTGGAAGGTTTGTCATCGGTGGACCTATGGGCGACACGGGACTGACCGGTCGAAAACTTATTGTCGATACTTACGGGGGGTCGGCTCGGCACGGCGGAGGTTCTTTCTCGGGGAAAGACCCGAGCAAAGTCGATCGTTCGGCTTCTTATTACGCTCGTTATATCGCCAAAAATCTGGTGGCCGCCGGCGCCGCCGACCGTTTAGAGGTTCAACTTTCCTATGCCATTGGCATTTCCACTCCGATGAGCCTTGGCATCACGACTTTCGGAACCAAGCACGTTTCAGATACCCTGATTCTTGAAGCCATCAATAAATTTTTTGACTGCCGTCCCGGCGCCATCATCCAGCAATTCAATTTGCGGAATCCGAGTTTCAAATACTTGGATACGACGAATTACGGAGCTTTCGGAAGACCCGATCTCGATCTTCCATGGGAACATTTGGACAAGGTCAATGCCATCAAAGTCTTTTTCGAAGAATCGCGAACTCCCGCTCCGATTAAAAAATTAACCTTGAGAAGATAAAACCCCATCAGTTAAGTCCCAAGACCCTTGTCACTTGTTTTTGGTGGGGGTTTGAAGAGCCAAAAAATGGAAACAATTTAAACATTCGATAAATCCAAGGGACGAAAGAAGAAACCCTTTACGTTTTTTGCCTTCTTGCTACAATGTGGTTGTAAGGGGTTACAAACCCCTGGAGGCACATAGGCAATGAAGTATCAGATAATCGGAAAAAACATCGAAGTAACCGATTCTATTCGTGCCGATATTCAGAAAAAACTACACCGAATGGACAAATATTTCATCATTACCAACGAAGTCCTTTGCCGAGCGGTTGTCAGCGCTTATAAAGTTGGGGCCAAAGTCGAGATTACGATCTTTACCAAAGAAATGGATTTCCGGACTGAGGTTCGGAATGACGATCTGTATGCTGCCGTCGATTTGGCCATCGACAAACTCGAAGAGCAAATGAGACGTCTGAAAACCCGTTTGGAAAAACGTCACTCTCAAGCTATCTCCCTTGGGAAAGCCATTGCCTTTGAAAACTTCCAAAAAGAACTAGAACCGACTAAGGATGAAGAAGTTGTTCGAACGAAGTCAATTTACCTTGAGCCAATGACGCTTGACGAAGCTATTACCAGGATGGCTGCCTTAGGGCATTCGTTCTTCATGTATTTAGACAGCGATGATGAGGAAATCTGTGTCGCCTATAAGAGACTTGATGGGGGATATGGTGTTATTCAAGCCGAAAATAAATTACTTATTGATAAGATTTAATCAAAATATTCTTGAGGGAGCACCGCTCCCTTTTCTTTTTTTCTTTAATATATTAACCAACATGTAATAAATGTTGCCTAAAGACTAAACCAAAGGTATTATTTTTTAGTGAAAAAGACTTTGACTAGAAAACACATTAAGGGACAGGATTACTATTACTTGGCCTGGCATCGGCGAGGAAAATTGATTTCGGAATATTTAGGTTCTGCGACGTCAACAAAATACCGTAAATATTTGTTTTCCTTAACTTTAAAAGGGGGTTCGTTTGGAGTAGACAAAACCCGAAAAATAAATTTTGCTGCTGGCGTTCCGGTTTGTTATGTCGAAGATGGTTTTTTGGTATACGAGTACCGGAATGGGGTCAAGGAATTTCTTAACTCTAAATTGAAGGTCTTGAAAGTGGTGGTTTTTAATGGGCGATGATCAGCCTTTATTGATTGTGGTGGCTGGGGTCGAAGGTTGTGGGAAAACCACTTTTATGAATTGTTTTAAAAATTCATTTCTTCAATCCTTGCCTCAATTTCCTTTGTTTCAAGGACTCTTGGATCATTTGTCTTTCGCTTCCGAAAGTTCATTAGGGGATTCCGAAACCTTCGAATTGCTTAAAAAGGCGAAAACCGTTGGTTATAAAATTACAATTTATTATCTTTTTACGGGAAGAGTCCTTTCGACCTCGCGATTGCGTTATCGAGCTTTGGCAATAGGGACCCCTTTTAGAGAGAACGAATTTAGGCACAATTTTGACAAGTCCTATAAAGGTTTGGCTGAATGTTTCGATTTAGCCGATTTAATCTTCTTTATTCGGAATCAGAAAAATTTTGAATTCCTCTCCGCTTTCGAACCCATAAAAACCAATCGCGAAGACTTTTTTAAAGCCCTATTGAAGATTAAGGATTCCGTTGATTCGATTAAATAATCCACATTTGATTACGACCGTATGAAAATGGAAATTGTAGAGAGAAGGTCCTTAGATGTAGAATAGCGACCGATGGGACTTAACAAAGTTATTGCGACCGATTTGGATGGCACCCTTTTTTATCCTCGTAAGAGAATACGGATGATCAGCGCCGATAACCGATCCTTCATTAATAAGTTCATGGATGATGGCGGAAAACTTTTGATTGTCAGCGGTCGCAACCGTTATTTTGGGGAAAAAGTCGGTTCCAATCTTCATCGACAAGTTGATGTGGTGGGTTGCAATGGGGCTTTTGTCCTTTCTGGCGGGGAACTCATCAAGGAAACTTTTTTCAATAAAGAAACGTTGAAAAAAATTCTCATCGAAGTTCAACGGGAATTTAAAATTCGCATGATTCTTCTTTTCACTAAACATCGCAATATCGTCATTCCGAAAACCGGCGTTGGTTCCATCACCGGTTTGGCTTATTCGATTTATGAATTTTTTCAGGGAACTTATAAAGAGCCGGTGGTTCGAAGCGATCGCGTCTTCTATGAAGAGTTGGAAAAAGGCGAGGTTTATAAGACCATGCTTTTCTTCGGAGCGATCCGGGGGGCCAAAGAAAAAGCTCTCAAAGCCTGCCAATTATTGACCCTCGTTTACCCCGACGCCGAATTCAGTTGGGTTGACCAGGCGATCGAAATTACTCCCAAAGGTTGCTCCAAGAGCTCAGGAATCGCGTTTTATCTTGATTACAACCACATCAGTCGCGATAATGTTTTAGTCATCGGGGATAGCGGCAACGACATCTCCATGTTCGATGCCTATCGCGACGTAAGTTTCTGCATGAATCACAGCCCTGACGAAGTTAAAAAGCACGCCTCGCACATCATCAAGCGTTTCTATGACCTTGAATCCTATATCTACCCATCAGAGGAGAAAGGAAAGGCCCCTGAAACACCTAGCGAAAAGGAAGGTAAAAAGCAAAAATGAATCAAATTACCGAAGTTATTACGACTCTGGAGCACTACAAAGTCGTCGTTCGTGACACTCTCGAATACACGCTTCCCAAAGACATCTATGAAGTTGCCGTCTTCAAAGAGAAGAAGCGTAGTATCCTTGTCGAAGTCGATCAGCCGACCCCGCTGAAGAGCATTATTGGAAATTCCGCCGAGAATGGTCAGAAGCTCGAGAAGCTCATTCGCGAATTCTACGAGGCCATTTATGGCGATGGTTCAACCATCCTCAAATTAGCCGATGATGGCTTACGGGTCGATCACGCTCAGCACCTGGCTATTTTCCGGTATGTTTTCCCCATCCACGAAAACATCGAATCGATGATTATCGGCATCATTGCCGACGCCAAGAAAAACGGAATCGACGTGGCCAAGGCAGAGGCATTGGACAAAGCCGAAGAGAGACTTTATCGGGCAGTGGCCTTTTTGACCCTCAGCAATGAGCTGATTAAACTTTTTGGAGAATACAATCAAGCTCGTCGGGAAGCCAAAGGCGAAGAAACCGCCGCTTCGAAATTCATCGGGAACGACATTAACGAAGTGGTTTCCGACGTTCTTCAGATCAGAGGCAATTCTCATATCACCGACGAGAGATACAAAGGCGTCGAAGACAGAGTTCTCTTCTTAGTCGAATACATGACTGGTCGTCGGGATCTTCCAATGGGCAAAGGTTTTGGAGAAGTCATTAAAGAAGCCCAAGATTCCATCAATGGTTTTGTTCGCGAAGTCGAACCGGCCTTCCGGGAGGTTTACGTCCCGATGCTCAATGAATTGGTGGAGCAGGCCAAAAAAGAAGGAAACAAGATTTCAGCAACGAATGGCGGAACGGCCACGGCCGCAGCGGAGTCCGTTGCTCCCGTTGGCGAACCCGAGGAGATAGACCCGAAAACCGGCAAGGTCAAGAAAGCTTGAGTTAATTTATGGTAGAGAATACGGAAAGCAAACGCAGGGTATCCAATAGCGAAATCTTTTGGATTGCCCTTTGCAGTCTGATCGGGCTTGGCGGAATCGCCATGATCGTTTTGGGTTTCGTCGCTGATTATCTGCCGGTCCTCAACAGCGAAAACTATTCGGGGCAGACGGCTTTCGAAACCGCCATGCATATGCCCTATCGCTGGTTTGGGGTCATCTTGCTTTTGGGTTCCGCCTTCATTTCGGTCATCACTCTCAATTTCTATGCGAAGAAAACCGACATCGACGAGGAAAGGGCGGTGCGTCGCGCCCAGCGTCTTCAGGTCATCTCCGATAGCCCCGAGATTTCTAAGGAAGTTAAACCAGAAGCAACTGAAGTCAATTCGACTTCTAAAAACCCTGCAAAACTTTCCTAAAGGTTCGTAATTTATGGAAACGGCTTGCTTGAAAAGAAGCCGTTTTTTCGTAAAAGAAAACCCGATTTCCATCGGGTTAGGTGCCACTGGCGGAGGAAAAGGGATTCGAACCCTTGCGCCCGGTTAAGAGCCTACTAGCTTTCCAAGCCAGCCCCTTCGACCACTTGGGTATTCCTCCACGCATTAAGACTCGTGGCAAGGGGAATTATAGGTTTTTGACGGCCATTTTTCAACCTTCCTTTATGGTATAATTTGCAAGTATGAAAGAAATAACCATCGACAAATTGAATTCGGGCCAGAAAGCTGAGAAATTCGTTCGTCGTTATCTGTCTTTCGCCCCCTTGGGTTTTATTTATAAAGCCTTTCGGAAAAAAGACATCAAAGCCAACGGCCATTGGATCCCTAAAGATTACGTGGTCAAGGAAGGGGACGTCATTCGCATTTACGTCACCGACCAGCAACTCGTGGATTTCGCCAAGCCGCGCGAAGCCACGAAGACTCCGCTTTCCTGTCCCATCGTTTATGAATCGGGCAACGTTCTCATCGTTGATAAGCCTTCGGGTCTGTTAGTGATTGGGGATGAAACCGAAACTCGCAATACCTTAGCCCGCAAGGTTTTGGATTATCTATATTTCAAAGGCGAATTCGATCCCAATAATCACGCTTTCGTTCCTTCTCCCGCCCATCGGCTTGACCGAAACACCGCCGGGCTCGTCGTTTTTGGAAAAACGGATGCCGCTCTGAAAGATCTGACCGCCTTATTCAAAGATCGGACGGAGATTACGAAAAAATATACCGCTTTGGTGGCGGGTGACTTAGAGGGACAAGGCGAAATCAATAGGCCTCTGAAAAAGAATTCGGATTCGGGTTTGGTGTCCGTGACCTCTCTTGACGAAGGCGGCAAAGAAGCCCTCACGAAATGGAGAACGCTTAAGAATTACGAAGATTCAACGCTAGTGGAATGCGAACTCATCACGGGGAGAACCCACCAGATCAGGGTGCATTTCGCCTCGATTGATCATCCGATCATCGGGGATGGGAAATATGGGAATTTCGCGGTTAACCGCCTCTTCAAGAGCGACTATGGTTTCGACCATCAGTTTTTGCACGCCACTTCGATTTCCTTCGGGAAAATTGAAGGGGTTCTCAGCGAACTCGCCGGCAGGACTTTTCTCAGTCCTTTGACCGAAGAAGAAAAAAGCTTATTGGCCAAACTCAAGGTTTAAGAAAAAGTTTCTCGAGGGTGAGGGCGACGCCGCTGTGGTTGTTATCGGACTCGGTCCAAGGGAAATGCTCCGTTAAGAATTGGGACTTGCAACCTCTCATGGCATAAGGATGGTCTGATTCCAGCAACATCTCATAATCATTGTCGCTGTCGCCAAAGGCGTAGACGTCTTCTTTGGCATACCCTAAGGTTTCGCGGATATAGCGAAGGCCTTCGCCTTTGCTGGCCCCTTCGAGACAAGCTTCGCTGTAGAGAGACTTCGTCCAATGCCTGAAATGAACCCCGGGATGGGCCTCAACGACCTTTTTCAGCTTGAGGTCATATTTATGAACGCAACGGAAAATCGCGGTGTAGCAAGGCTGTTGGACTAACTGGGCGATCGACCCGACGTAATACTGGCCGTTTTTGTAAGGAAAGTAGTGATCCAGATAATCATCAATCCGCGATAGATAAACCATCGATCCCGTTTCACACATAAAGGAAGTGATCTTTTTCCCCATTTTGTCCGCGATGTCTCGAACGTCTTCGGGGTCAAAGGTCTTTTTCAATTCTTTGAATGTGGGATCTTTGGGATCATAAACATGAGCGCCATTGTAAGTGATGACGGGGCCGGTGCAGCGGAGGCGTTCATAATAATCCGCCATCGATCGCCAGGGGCGCCCTGAGGCCAGGACGATGAGAAATCCCTGATTTGACAACGCCATAAGAACGCTCTCGGTCTTCTTGGTCAATTCCAAGCGATCGTTGATGAGGGTTCCGTCGACATCGATGGCCAATAGTTTCTTTTTCATTCCAGCTGCAATAAGCCAACCGCCTTTTGCACGCGGTGAAGAGTTTTGTCGGCGACGAGGGAAGCCTTCAGAGCTCCTTCTTTGAGAACCGGGATATATTCGCCCGAAGCGATGATTTGCTCATAATGGGCCTTAAAGGGGGTCAAAGTTTCGATGACGCAATCGGCCACGGCTGTCTTGAAATCCCCATAGCGGGAGCCGGCGAAGACCTTTTCGGCTTCTTCTGGCGTGATGTCTTTCAAGGCCGCATAAATGGTCAGCAGGTTCGAGATGCCCGGTTTGTGGTCGGGGTCGAAGATGATCTCGGTTCCGCTGTCGGTGACGGCCGACATGATTTTCTTGCGCATGAGAGCGAAGTCATCTTTGAGGAAGACATCGCCTTTGGGGTCGCTCTTGGACATTTTTTTGGTCGGATCGGTCAAACTCATGATGCGAGCGCCGACTTTTGTGACCACGGCTTGCGGCATCGTCAAAACCTCGCCGTATTTGGAATTGAAGCGGTGGACAAGGTCACGGCAAAGCTCAACATGCTGGACCTGATCTTCTCCAACCGGGACGATTTTGGCGTCATAAAGAAGAATATCGGCCGCCATCAAAACCGGATAAGCGAAGAGACCTAAGCCGATCTCCGTATCATTCATCTTGCCGCATTTGTCTTTGAACTGGGTCATTCTTTTGAGTTCGCCCATATAGAGATAGTTTTGGAGGATGGCGTTCAGTTCGGCATGGGCCGAGACGGTCGATTGAAGGAAAATCGTGCATTTTTTGGGATCGAGGCCGCTGGCTAAATAGAAAGCGGCGATATCCCGGGAGTTATTTCGCAAAACTTCGGGATCGATCGGCATCGTCAAGGCATGTAGATCGGCGATGAAAAGGAAAACTTCCCCCTGATTTTGAAAATCCTTGAAATGGCGGAGAGCCCCGATATAGTTTCCGAGGGTCAATTCGCCGGTAGGCTTAATGCCAGATAAAATGCGTTCCATAGTCCATTGCATCCTTCCGTGACATTATAGAACCGTTCCGCTTATCGCATAGTATTTTTCTAAAACCCCTTTGCGTATTTGACATCAGTGTTACAATTCTAGGGTATGATAAAAATTTATTATTCCCCCAGCTGCTCCAGCTGCCGCAAAGTCAAAAAATGGTTCGACGAACAGAAAATACCCTACGAAAGCAAGGATATTTTCGGAAACAACCTCTCGGAGGCCGACCTCAAAGAAATCATCACCAAATGCATTGACGGAACCGATGATATCATTTCTCCGCGCAGCAAGATTGTTTCGGAGAATCACTTCGATTTCGATGATATGACAGTTTCTGAACTCATAACTTTCATCCGGAAAAATCCCTCGGTTCTCCGCCGTCCCATCATCGTAGACGATCATCGAGTTCAGGTGGGCTATAACGCCGAAGAAATCAGAACTTTCATCCCGAGGGCCCGTCGCTTGGCGGAGCAGGCCTGCACCGTCGATCAATGCGACATTTTCGGAAAATGCGAACCCTCTAAAGACATCCAGGGGAAAATCAAACTCAATAAGTGAGCGTTCTTTGACAGTCGGCGGTATTCTTTTGAACTTAAAGCCCTTTCGGCGGAAAGGGCTTTTCGTTATTTCTTCTTGGCTTCGGTTGCTTCGAGGGCGCGGGAAACTTTGGTTTTTTTGTTCAGTTTGAAGAGAATTCCGTTTTTCTCAAGAAGCTCTTTCAGCGTCTTTTCGGCTTCCTCTTCGTTATTGTATTCAAGTTCAACTTCGTAATCGGTTATCCCGGAATAATGGTTTTCGTCGATCGAAAGCTTGCCGCCTTCATAAGGAACGTCGATTCGTTTGGTCGTCAAAGCGGTTTTGATTTTCAAGACTTCGGTGTCGATGTCAAGCATCGTCAGAAAGCGCTTGATATCCCCATCAGGGAATACGTTGCTCCGTTGAAAAGTCTCGAAAGTCCCCTTCGTCCAGGTGCAGTTCTTTTCCAAAAGCCCTTGGCTGAGCGGGGTCTTTAGCGTCATCTCGTAAAGCCCGTTTTTTTCGCGGACTCGGAGAGCGACTCCTTCTTTTCTCAACGTGCTTTTGTCGTCATCGACATAGTAGTTCGTTTGGGTATAGGCCCCAAAACCCCGATAAAGAGCCACCAATTTTTCGTAATCTTGCTTCGTCAGAAGGACCTTGGCTTCAATTTCAATTGCGTTGCTCATAATGATTCCTCGGTGTTATTATACCCCAGTGGAAAAGATTGGAACCCTCGGCGAAGACTTTTTATTAGGCAATTTATGGTGGATCGTGATTTTGGGAATCCTCTTTCTTTTCGTTGCGGCTTATTTTCTGGAAAAATGGTGGTCAGCTTTTCGCCAATCGAAAGACCCGAAGTTTTCCAAAGGCTTATATCTCGAAGCCTTGGGAGGTTCCGAGAATGTCCTTGATGGGGCGGTGGAGGGTTCCCGCATCGTCATTCATCTGAAGGATTACGATAAAATCGATGACGAAAAACTAACGAAAGCCGGAGTGACCGGTTTCATCGCCCAGAGCGATAAACTCACCTTAGTCGTCAAAGATGACGCCGCCAAAGTTTACGATTTGATCTTCAAGGCTTAACGTTTGGCAAAGACACGCCAGGCGATATCTTCGGTCGGGAAACCCATCACGTTGTCATAAGAGCCTTCGATGTGGTTGATGAGCCCCGCTTCGTCTTGAATCCCGTAGCCGCCGGCCTTGTCGAGCGGATGGAATTTTGTGATATAAGAGGAAATTTCCGCCTCCGTCAGGCTATTGAAATAAACCGCGGTCGAAACGCTGCGGGTGATTTCTTTTCCTTGGCCGATGTAGGTATAGCCCGAAAGAACGGTTTGGCGATGCCCCGATTCTCGTTTAAGCATGGCCTTGGCTTTGTCTTCCGTCTGGGGTTTGCCGAGGATTTCACCATTCAAAATCACGATGGTATCACAGGCGATGACATCATCGCCAGGATACAAAGCGTGAATGGCATAGGCCTTGAGGCGGCTTTCTTCGGCGGGGAGATCCTGAGGTCCTAAAGCGTCATCTAGGATCCGCTCATCGATGTCTGGCAAAACAACCGTGAAATCGGAAGTGAGTTTCTTGAGCAACTCTTTGCGACGGGGGGACCCGCTGGCTAAGATCAGCATGCGTTGCCTCAACTATTGACGTTCATGATGACCGGGATGATCATCGGGTTACGTTCGGTCTTGCGGTAGATATAATGGGAAACCGCTGTTTTGATGGTTGCCTTGATTTCGCTGAAAGTGACTTTGTTGGCCATTAAAGCCCGAATGGCTTCTTCAGCATGCATCTGGCTATGGCGGATGACGTGAGTGTCTTGCCCGGCGTTAAAGCCGCGGGCATAGACGATCGGAGGGACCACCATGACGTTCTTCTTGCTGTCGATCGTCACAAGGACGGCCACCATGCCATCGGATTTCAATTCCTCGCGGTCATGGATGACGGCGCTAGAAAGGCCATCGAGGTCATTGCCATCGATATAAATATCGTCAGCTTGGACTTTGCCGGTTCTCGTGACCCCGTGATCCCGGAGCGTCAAAGTATCGCCGTTGTCGCAAATGAAGACATGGTCGTGGGCAAGCCCCAAACCTTCGGCGACTTGGCCATGGAGCTTCAGCATCCGATATTCGCCATGGACCGGCATGAAAAAGGCCGGGTTGGAGAGGCGAAGCATGATCCTCAGTTCTTGGCGCGAAGGATGGCCTGACGAATGAAGCGAGAAAGCCAGGCTGTTCTGTTTGACGTCGGCCCCTTGTTTAACCAGATTATTGACGAGTTTATCGATGAGAGCGCCATTGCCCGGAATCGGATTGCTCGAGAAAACGATGGTGTCCCCTGGGATGATATGAATGGTCTTATGATCGCCTTTGGCGATGCGCGAAAGAGCAGCCATGGCCTCGCCTTGGGATCCGGTGCAAAGGATACAGATATCGCTGGTTTTGAAATTTCGCACCATGTCGTCGGTGATGATGGAAGCATCCGGGATCTTGATATAACCATATTTGCGGGCAATGGTGACGACCGTTTCCATCGAACGGCCCAAGATGCAGATCTTGCGCTTATGCTCCACGGCGACTTCGACGACTTGCTGAATGCGGTTGATGTTCGAAGAAAAGGTGCTGACGATAATGCGTCCGGGGGCTTTGTCGAAAATCTCTTGGACGCCGGCGCGCACATTGGTTTCAGAAGGGGTGTAACCTTCGATTTCGGCGTTGGTGGAATCGCTCATTAACAGATCGACTCCCTCCGTGCCCAAACGCGCCAATTTGCTGAGTTCGAAATTAGGTCCGACTGGCGTGAGGTCGATCTTGAAATCACCGGTCTCGATGATGCGTCCTTGCTTAGTATCAATGCAAATCCCGTAGGAATCGGGAATTGAATGGGTTACCCGGAAGAACGAGACTTTGAAATCGTCGCCGATGTTAATGACGTCAGCGGACGTGTATTCGACGATTTTGACATCGTCTTTTATCCTCGCGTCCTCGAGTTTATGGCGAATGAGGGCGGCCGCCAAACGCGGAGCGTAGATCACCGGAATGTAAACCGAACGAATAAGAAAAGGGATGCCCCCGATATGGTCTTCGTGTCCATGCGTGATGAACAAGGCCTTGATTTTGGAGCGGTTGTTCTTCAGGTAAGTGTAATCGGGGATCACGTAATCCACGCCGGGAAGGTTCGCCTCAGGAAAGCGAACGCCGGCATCGACGATGATGATCGATTTTTCCGTTTCAAAGCAATAGGTGTTCTTTCCAACCTCGCCGAGGCCGCCAAGCGCAAAGACATTGACGGGCGAATCAAATTTAGACATGCAATATCCTCCAAAAATAAAAGGGCATGATTATCGGTATTTGCGAATTAACCAGCTCCCTTAATATAGCATAAAGAAACTCAATGGTTGCTCTTTTCGCCACGAAAGCGCTTTTACAGAGTTTTCTTGCGACGGGCGACAAACGACAAAACATAACTTCCCGAGGCCAATAATGGCGGGATTATCGTGATAAAAGGAGCGATATCGTAGCTTCCCATGAAATCCAAAGGATAGTAGGCGATGGCGTTCTCAACCAAATAATCCGGTTCAATCAGGAAGAAAAGGAAAGACAGAAGAACCAAGACCGAAATAAAGCCAAAGACCGACCAGGCGATGATTTTCCTGGTTTTCTTTTCGAGAGCCTCATAACCAGAAGAGCGGATCACAAGCTCATCAAGAAGGAAAAGGCCGCCTTCCAAAAACATCAAGGCATAGAAAGGAATCATATAACCGAAGGTGGGGCCGCCATAATTGGCAAACCCAAAACCGAGAAGGAAAGCCCCGAAGTTATAAAGAGCGAAGAAAAGATACAGGGGGCGAAACAAACTCTGGAGGATTTTCTTAACCAGTCCGCTTTCGGGTTTGGCGAAAACCTGATCCGATTTCTTTTTGATTTTAAAGCCATGGTGAGCAAAAAAAGCGCCGATAAAGAAAACCGCGATATAAATCAAAAAGATATCGAAGGGAAAGATCGGGGTGATGAAGCCTTGGAAAAAGCCATGGTAAACATCGATGAAAACCAAGATGGCGACCCAAAGAACCCCGGCCGCCCCGATCAGCCCCATGATGATCCCGTTGATTTTATAGGTTTGCCGAAGTTTTTCGAAACTGAGGGGATGGATGATGAGGTGAAGAACGATGAGGACGTAGGTCGGCAACCAAAAGGCAAGAATGGCAGGAGCGACTTTGTAAAGATGGCTGAAATCTTGGAAATCCGAAGCCAAAATATACGCGCCATAAAAGAAAGCAATGCTCGCGAAAATGAACAAGAGCGTCTCTTCGTATTTGAGCAGGGATTTTTTGCTCATAAATCATTGGCCTCCCAGGAATGGAAAACCGAAGTATCTGAGGTTTGAAGGAAAAAGTGCTCAAGGTCGAAAGACCCGTTGTCGTACATGGTATATAAAGCTCCGCCCGTCATGTCAAACCCGGCATTGGCCTTGGCGTAATAAAGTTCCGTTCCGCTTTTGACGCCATAGCCCATGATCATGTTTTTGTAGTCATAGACGATGTCATTGGAATGGTCGTGTCCCCAGAACATGCCTTTCATGTCGTGGGCCGTGGCGGAATCCAACAACTTAGAGGCGTGGCTGCTTGAGTAGAAGTAGGGGGCTTTTTCATGGATTTCGCCGCCGATCAGGCCATTGGGATTCACCATGGGGTCGGCCGCTTCAAAGACATCATTGATCGGAATATGGTAGAAGGCCAAAGAGGGGACATAAGCTCCCCCGTTATTGGTTTTCGCCGCATCGGCTTGCGCCTCATACCAAGCCACTTGGTCGTCATGGATGTAATCATAGTCATAAGTCAGAACGCCGGGAGAATAGGAATTCGAATCCAGGGCATAGATCTGCCAGGCGATTTTTCCGCTCTTGGTGACATTGATGACGTAGTTGCTTCGCCCGGTCACATCGTCATTCACTTCGGTATAAAGGGAATTCTTTCCCAAAGCCACGCGTTCGCTCATCCACTCCGGGGACCAGTCGCCTTGGCGGTCGTGATTGCCAAAGGTTACCCCGTAAGGAATGCCCCAACCATCGATGAGATCATAAAGGTCATTGGCTATTTCCTTATTGGCTTCCAATAAAGAATCGCCGGTGATCATGATGAAATCCAACTGGCCTCCGCTCAAAGTGACGGCTTTATCTTTGACCGCGGTCAAAAATTTCGTCTGAGTGGGCAAATCGGTCGTGAAATTCCAATGGATGTCCGTGAGCTGCAGGACATGCAAAGAAGATCCGGTCTCCGCCAAAGTCTTGACGTAAGCGGTGCTGTCCAAAGCCACGCCCGCCTTCGATTGGCACGCCAAAAGGACCGGACACAAAAGAAACAAAGTCATTAAGTTGTGGGCTTTCATCCGTTTGGTATTTTATTACAAAGTTTCAAATTGCGATAGCCCCATCAAGAACCTTTAAAGGGTTTTCAGCGTCGATATGGTCATAAAAAAGCTTGCCATCCAAATGATCGATTTCATGTTGGATGACGATGGCATCGAAGCCTTCGGCCTTGATTTCGACGTCTTTGCCCTCCAGGGCCTCGAAAGCCTTCACGGTGATTCTAAAATCCCTGAAAACATTTCCGGGATGGGGTTTGTCCACAGACAGGCATCCTTCGCCGGCTTGGAGAAAGCATTTTTTGATTGAAGAAACCACGATCACGGGATTGACGAACTCATGCTGAACGAACTCTTTTCCTTCTTCGCCCTTAGAATAATAAATGACGAGCATCCGTTTGTGAATGCCCACCTGCGGCGCGGCCAAACCGATCCCTTCCCGCATTTTGGGGTTTTTCTCCCGCAAAACGGGATCTTGGGTGTTTTTGAGATATTCGATCATCTCGTCCAAAAGCTTTTTGTCCTCGAGGCTCAGCGGGGATTCCGCCGCTTTTGAGGGAGAATGGAGGCTTTTAGCGGTATCTTTTACTATTCTGATCATAATAAAACGTATTGTAGCACATGCTCGGAAAAAATCTTAAAATTAAGCTTATGGAAAAAGAACTCAGAGCCGATCTCGAAGAATTGAGGGCCGCTCTCAAAAGCGATCCCCGGGTGAAAAAGCTTGATGAATTAGAAGCTTCATTAAGCCAAGACGCCATTCTGATCGAACTCGTCAAAAAGAAGAATGCCGCCGAGGACGCTTATTCTTCCGTCCTTTCCTATCAGAAGGAAACGGATCCTGAGGCACTCAGCCTTCAGAAATCGCTTTATTTGGCCAAGAAAAATTTGGATGGCTACCCTCTCGTGGAAAGCTATAACGAAGCTTTTATAGCGGTGCGGGATCTCTATATGGCGATTGACGATGATTTATTCGGCCCTTATCGGAACAAAGTTTTGTTCGAAGGGGTGGCCTGATGATCAAAGTCATCGCGGGGAAATACCGTTCGCGGGTGCTTTTGACTTCCGTTGAAGAAACGATCCCCACCAAATCCATCGTGAGAACATCGCTGGCCAACGCTTTGATGGACAAAACCAGCGGGGCTTCGGTTTTGGATTTATTTGCCGGTTCGGGCGCCCTCGGAATCGAAGAGCTTTCGCGGGGGGCAGCCCATTGCGTTTTCGTGGATAAGGCCCCTGAGGCCATTAACGTGATTAACCAGAACCTCGCCAATCTCAAGGAAACCCATGGCGAAGTCATCCAAGGCGATTTTAGCGAGGTTTTGCTTAAATTAGCGGGCCGTCATTTCGATATCGTTCTCTTGGATCCGCCCTATGCGATGAAAGAGATTTATGAAAAAGTGCCGGCTTTCTTGTTGGATCAAGATCTTTTGAATCCCGGGGCGGCCGTCGTTTTGGAATACGAGGGGGAAGTCGAAGCGCCTCGTGCCCGCTACGCCGCGTTCAAGGAATATAATTATGGCAGGACCCACGTCCTCATCCTTAGGAGGTAAGCTTATGCGCATCGCCGTTTATCCGGGCTCCTTCGATCCCATCACCAACGGGCACATGGATATTCTCATAAGATCCCTCAAGGTTTTCGATGAGGTCGTGCTTCTGCTTGCCATCAATCCCAATAAGAAATCCATCTTTGCGATCGAAGAACGCCTAGCCATGATGAAGGAAGCGGTCAAGGATCTCAAAAACGTCAAAGTGGATTATTCGGAAGGCCTGACCGTCAATTACTGCAAGAAAATCGGGGCGAAGCATATCATCCGCGGCCTCCGGGCCGTCACGGATTTCGAATATGAGTTCCAGCTGGCCGCCGCCAATCATTTCGTGGATCGCGGAATCGACATGGTTTTCTTCATGGCCAGCAAAGAAGAGACCTTCATCTCTTCTTCCACGATCAACCAGCTTTATGACAATGGGGCCGATATCTCGCCTCTCGTCCCTCCCTGCGTCGTCGCGGCCTATCAAAAGAAAGACCTCGGGGCGAAGAAAACCAAGTAGGATGATAGAAAAAAGCTTCCCGCGGGAAGCTTTTTCATTTCACGAGTTCGATGATCGAAAGGTTCTTCTTTTTGTCGCCCCGGAGTTCCGAGAAGAAAAGCTTATCGCATTCGAAGGTGTCATGGGCGTCAAGATAGATATTCTTGGCCGGGATCCCGAGATTCCTCAGCATGATGACGTTCATAATCGGGACATCGAAGAAATCGACTCCCGAAGTCCGTTTGGCGGCCGCCCGATAACCCATTTCCATGACTTTGAGGAGAACCGGCCTTTCCACCACGGTGTGCGAAAAGGTGAGCGAGGGGCCCAGATAGCAAACGATGTCTTGAGGGATGAGGTTATACTGCACCATCACGCGATGCATAGCGCTTTTGAGCGATTCGGTCAAAGTATCGTCTTTCGCGATGCGGGCCGCTCCGATCAGATGGGTCTTCTTGTCATAAAAGAAGAAGGGGATCTGATCGGCTGATTCGACGATGAGGGCGTGGCCCTTCTCGGCGGTGACAGTCAAGTCGATGACTTTCTCGCCGGCCGGAAGCGACGAAGCATCCCGGGTGAAAGTGGCGAGTTCGAGTTCCGGGAAAACATCAAAGCTGATTTTGTCCATGGCACTATTATACAAAAAGAAAACCGCGCTTGGCGGTTCTCTTTAATAATTGGGGTTAGTCTTTCTGGACGAAGAGGTTGTTCGGATCCTCGGCATAAGTATTCGCATGGTTCCACATATCGAGGAGAAGCTTTGCCCGGTTGGCGTCATTCTCGCCCGCGACTCCGAAAAGCACTTCGGATAAACCGGCCCTGCCGTCCGCGATCGCTTCGGGGGAATAATCCACCAAGCAGATCGAAGGGACCGGGAAATCGGCGACGGGGGTCGAAGTGGAGGAAGAGGAATTAAGCGCGAAAGTAAGGTAATTGGTATCGGCGACGCTGGCGTTGTCTTTGTAAGGATCCTTCATCACCTGCGGGCCGACCTGATTGAATAAATCCATGTGAATCGAAAGGAAACGGTTAAACGCGGAAGCGCCGCTGGCCGAAATCTTATAATCATCATCATTCGAGGAAACCTCGCTTGAGAAGATCGTATGAATGGCGAAGTTCCGGCCATCGCTCGGGACGAGGTTATAGGAAGCATTATTCCAGTTTTCCTCGAGGTATTTGAAACCGCCTTCGGCCGTGGCGCAAGCAGAGCAATCGCTCTTGACGAAGGCAAGGAAATACTTCTCGCCATAACTGCCTTCGTCGAAATCGGTCTCGTTCTTATAGAACTTCTCAACGGTGTTTTCGTAAATGTTGTTGGTCAAGAGGTCAGCTTGGGAGACGCTGTTCTCGTCATAGGTCTCGCCTTCCAGCGATACCTGATAAGAGGTATAGAAAGCGTCGGTGGAGTTCCAGCCTAAGCTGTTAGCCCACTGCGTGATATAAGGAATGGAGAAAATAATCGCGAAGATCGCGCCGACGATGAGAAGAGGCTGCACCCATGCGGTGTCCTTGATCCAACGCCATATTTTCATGAAGAAGGCGCCAATGGCTTTTAAGATTATCATCGATACTATCCTCCGACGAAAAGTAGCTGTTTTTAAAACGGCGCGTTAATAATACCATCAGCCACCAAAGGTGGCAATAAATGTTTGGAAGGTTGATTCTTTTGGCCCCCGATTTGAGAAAATCGTTTTCTCGGGTATAATCTCATCGATGAACAAAGAAAGCCGCTACGATATCTTCAAAGAAAAGGTCAATGCCTGGTTCTACGATCACCTGACTTTCAAGACTGTTTTGGTGGACTTTTGGATTTTTGTCGTCTGCACGATTTCGGCCGCCCTCTTTGGTTTTGGTTTCAATGCCTTCATGGACATCGCCGGCGATTCCAAATTGGTTTCCGGCGGTTTGTCGGGACTCTCCCAGAACGTCACCCTTATCTTCGAAATCTGCGGCTGGCGGAGCATCGATGAAAAATTGGCCGAGTCGATCATGTATTTCCTTTTCAACGTCCCGCTCATCATTCTGGCTTGGCTCCGCATCGGCAAGAAGTTCACGATTTTCACCCTCATCAACGTGGGGGAGGTCTCCCTTTTCATCTGGCTCATGGACCCCAGCAAAATCGCCTTCATCAAATCCATCGCCGATTATGTTTCGAACATCGCCAATGACACCGGAGGCTTGTTGGCCCGGGCCTTATTCGCGGGCATCTGCACCGGTTTGTCCTCGGCTTTGGCCTTTAAAGTCGACATCTCGGCCGGCGGCGTTGACATCATCGCCTATTACATCGCCCTCAGAAAGAACACCTTGACAGGGAAATACTCCATGGTCCTCAACACCATCACGGTTACTCTCTTCGCGATTCTCACCAGCGTGAACGCCTATCTTCTTCACGATCCGGCAACCGCTCTGAACGAAAGCGCCAATGCCTGCGCCAAGATTTTCTATTCCATCCTTTATGTCTTCGTCTGCATGGCCATCATCGACGCCATCAACGTTCGGAACAAAAAGCTCAAGATCGAAGTCGTGACCTCGCGGAAAGACCTCGCGGACGTCCTCATCTCCACGGTCCCCCATGGCGCCACGATTCTCCAAGGCACCGGCGTTTATACCGGCGAGCCCCGCTATGTGATTGAGATGGTGGTATCCAGCTATGAGGTCAACGAAGTCGTCAAAATCGTGAAGAAGGAAGACCCTTCCGCCTTCGTGGAAGTCACGCCGCTTTCCATGGTGGTCGGCCGCTTCCATATGCCCCCCGTCAAATAATTCAGTTTTTCCTTTTCGGATAGGCACGAAAAAATCCCGCCAATCGCAAGCGGGATTTTTCTTTATTCTGGGCTAATTTCTGTTGGCTAAAGTCAGCGGGATGAAACTCAGAACTCCGCCCGCCACGCCGAAGATCCCAGGAAGAAGGAAACCGATATCGAGCGAATAAACGACGGCGGCTCCGAGATTATTCCCACCGGCGCTTTGATTTTCAAAGCCCCCGAGCGGGATGGCGCAGAAGAAGAGAACCCCGGCGGCGATGGCAAGCAAACCGCCAAAGGCGATCAAAACTTCGCCCATTTTGCTGTTTTCTTGAGTAGCAAGCATCGCCAGGGCGCCGACGGCGAAGAACACCGCCGCAGCGATGATGAGAACCCAGGCAATGAGCAGCCCGATGACCTGATCATAAGAAACGCCGCCCGATGAATTGCTATACCCGAAGATCAGCCAAAAGCCTTTGATGTAATCAACGCTTGTGGTGGTGGCTCCGAGAACCGTCAACGAACTCGTTTTATCGATGCCATTGGAAAAAGGCAGGATCGCGGCGACGACGGCTAGGATGATCGCGACGCCAACGATAAAAAGCGGCAAAAATTTTCTTTTCATTTTTAGACGACCTCCTCAAGTCGAACCACCAACATGATACTCTCGGTTTCTTCATTCTCCAAATTGCCGAATAATTAGTTATTTTCTAAAGAATTCCAAAATTTTTTACGTTGTTTTTCGCTTTATTTCTTGCCGCTAGTTTCTTTGAGTATCTCCGCCATCTCTTCTTCATAATTTCCTTGCAGAAGATCGGCGACCTCTTCATGGGCGGCCTGGGTTTCGACCTCATCGGAAGGACCGTCGATGGCCGCCACGATGAGGGCGATCTCCAAAAATCCTTTTTCGATGCGAGTGAGGACTTTTTTGCCGCTGTTGGAGTTTTCATAATCATAAAGAGCGACATAATGAACGAAGTTTTCGATCATGCGATCGGCATAGGTTTCCAGAAGTTCGGAGAAGATCTGAAGCGTTTGGGCGTCGGATTGCTCTAATTCATCCCAGCCCAAGACCCGAGCTTTGAAATCATCGCCGACCAGGCTCCGCAAAGAAACGATGAGGTCATTATGCTGAGGGATGCTTTTGATGGCTTCGATTTCCTTGGGGCCGCAGGTCCCGTTCGCGATGGTCGTGTCGAAAAGAACGATCTGGAGGGCCAAATCGGATTGTCCCACGAAGATCTCAGCCGAAAAACTTCCTTTGGATTCCTTTTCGAAAAAGCGCCCGACTTTGAGCATCAGGGAAGAAAGTTTGGCGTAGATTGCCTGAGCGGATTTAAGCGCGTTGGCTGTATCGGATTCTTCCATTGGATGTTTCCTCCCGAATGAAAATAATCTTTGATCCATTATAAGAAGAATTGGGGCAAACGATATTTTTTCTTGCTGTGTTTTTTGAAAATATCACGATTAGCTGAATTTCCTTTTCCCTGTTTTCGAGATTTTGGAGAAAAATAAAAGCCTCGGTTTCCCGAGGCGCTATTTTCTTGGCGGAGAAGCAGGGATTTGAACCCTGGCTGGGCGAAATCGCCCACTATCAGTTTTCGAGACTGACCCCTTCGGCCACTTGGGTACTTCTCCAGCGGGGTTAATGATAGCGCGCTCCTCTATGTTTCTCAAGAAAAGTCTCACGCGTGTAGGCGCGCGCATTTTCTCGTGCTAAAATCTCTAAGCAATGAACGCAGAAATCGTTTTTCCGATCTTTGATTCCTCCTTCTGGGGCAGTCTTTGGGGCGGATTCGCCAACTGGTTCCTGGGGGTCAACTGGGCTAAATTCGCGTTCAACTTCGTTTTGGCGGCTTTGTTCATCTTCGTCACGATGCTGATCATCAGCTTTTTGATCGAGCGAAAAAGCGACGATCGTTTCGACAGCCAGATCCATTATGCCTCCTCCACCGTTCGGGTTTTCAAAATCGACGGGCCCAAAAATTCCGTCCTTTTCTTCAACCTTTCCGATATGCGCCACCCCCGCAAAGTCACGATCGAGGAATTCTTCGCTCACTTCCCCGTTCATGAGCAAAAGACGGTGCGCGATTGGATCACCGCCATCCTCGATGGCCAGGAAACGACCGCTTACCTCCAGACCGACGTCTCCTTTCATCAGCTGAAAAGAGATGCCCATTCCTTTCTTCGAATCTCCAAATCGGATCCCACCAAAGGCATCATCCATCTCGAAAGCTATCTCCTGCAATACCGGGATCCCACGAAGGCCAATGCGGCCAAGAGCCTTTCGACCGAAGGGGATTTCTCGGAATTCCTCAAAGCCAACGGCACGAACATCGGCATGACGTTCTGCTTTACCCTTCTCCCGAAAATCATCCGCGGCCAGAACGGCAACGAAGAGCAGTTCAAGCAAGGAATGCCCAAAGGCCTTTCTTTGACGTTCAAAAGCGCCCTTCTTCCTTATATTCAAGGCAACCAGAAACTCATTCAGGCCAGCGACAACGAATACGTCGTGGCCAATTTCGACATGAGCGATTCCACCCAGGCCATCAGCTTTGCCCTTCGGGCCACGGCGGGGGCCAACGCCATTATCGCAGGGCAGAAGAAACGGAATGATCCCGAATATGAAGTCCGGGTCGGCATCGTCTCCAACAAAGACCTTCTCGGCGATTCGGACGCCATCCTCACGGAAGCGCGGAAAGCCGCCTCCACGGCCTTCGAAACCAGCAGTTCCCTCTCCTTCTACCGGAAGGGCAGCGAGGATTACTCCCCGAACGACATCCTGAACTTCAAATCGGAGGTCGAGAGGATCATCTACGAAAAAAAGATCTCCTATTCCTACCGTCCGGTTTATTGCGTTTCCAAAAAGCGGATTTATGGGTATCTCGGAAGAGCCACCCCGATCAATTGCTCCTTCTCCACGATCGATGAGCTGAGAAACTATGCGGTGAGGGCCAAAGACGACAAAAATCTCTTCAACGCCATCGCCAAAAATCTCATTCCGCGGTTCGTGGCCGAGCGCGAGGTCAACAGCCAAAAACTCTTCTATCCGGTGCGGGTGAGCGAAATGAGCAATCTGGCCCCTTCCTTCTCGCATTATAAGCCGGCCAAAGACGCCAACCTCATGGCGGTCTTCAATGAGAATGACCTCATGACGAGCGTGGAGCCTCTGGGCATTGAGGCGATCCTGACCGCCCTCAAGGACATCCACGATGCCGGGTTCCTCGTCACCGTGATGCTCAGCGGGAAAACCCTCCTCCTCGATTCCACGATTTTGGAGGTCATGGATGGCTTCTTCGTCGATTTCTCCTCGCCGGAGGACGAAACGAACATGGACACCAAGATCCGAAGCCAGCTCCACGCGCTCGTGGAGAAACTCCTCAAATACCGCAAACCCATCATCGCCAATAGCTTAATGAGCTGGAACGCCATCGAGTTAGTGGTGGGGAGCGGCATCGATTACGTCAGCAGCGACACCTTCTGCCCTTATGGGGAGATGCTCGTCCCGATCACCGAAAAAAACGAAGCCAGGCTCCTCGCCATGGCCGAAAGGAAATAACTATGGAAAAGAACGAAGCCATTACCCCCCGCGCCACGGATTTCGCGCAATGGTACACCGATGTCTGCAAGAAAGCGGAGCTCATGGATTACAGCTCCGTCAAAGGTTTCATCGATTATCTTCCCTATGGCTATGCCATCTGGGAAGAGATCCAGAATTACCTCAATAAGCGCTTCAAAGAGGAGAAGGCCCAAAACGTCTATCTCCCGCTGGTGATTCCGATGAGCCTTTTCGACAAGGAAAAGGAACATGTCGAAGGTTTTGCCCCCGAGACTCTCGTCGCCACCTACGGCGGCGGGAAAAAACTCGACGATCCGCTCGTGATCCGACCGACCTCCGAGATTCTTTTCAGCGACCTTTACAAGCGACTCGTTTCTTCTTATCGCGACCTCCCGATCCGCTACAACCAATGGTGCTCCGTCGTTCGATGGGAGAAGACCACGCGTCCCTTTTTGCGGGGTTCGGAATTCCTCTGGCAGGAGGGGCACTGCCTTTTTGAGACCGAGAAAGAAGCCCGCGAGAATGCCTTAAGAATGCTCGAAGTCTATGACCAGTGCGGAAAAGACCTGCTGGCCATCCCTTTCGTCAAAGGCCAGAAGACCGAACACGAAAAGTTCGCCGGCGCGGTGGCCACCTATTCGATCGAAGCCCTCATGCCCGATGGCAAAGCCCTTCAGGCCGGCACGTCGCACTATCTGGGTCAAGGCTTTGCCAAAGCCTTTGGCATCGAGTATCAAGGCCGCGGCAATGCCCTGGAGGTCCCTCATCAGACCTCGTGGGGCGTCTCCACCCGGCTGATCGGAGCCATCATCATGGTCCATGGCGATGATAATGGCTTGGTGCTGCCGCCTTTGGTGGCTCCGATTCAGGTCGTCATCATCCCGATCCGGCAAAACGATCCCGGCGTTTTAGAGACCTGCCAAGGCATCGAGAAGAATCTCGCCGCCGCTGGCTTGCGGGTCAAACTCGATGACGATGATGCCAGAACCCCTGGCTGGAAATTCGCCGAATACGAGATGAAAGGCGTGCCGCTTCGGGTGGAAGTGGGGCCGCGCGACCTTGCCAAAGGGGTGGCGATTTTGACGAAGCGGGTCAATGGCGAAAAGACCACGGTCAAAATCGAGGATCTCGCCAAAGAGATCCCCGCCGCTTTGAAGGAAATCCATGACCTTATGTATCAAAAGGCTCTGGCTTTCCTCAATAGCCATATCACCGAGGTCCACTCCCTTGCGGAACTGAATGCCGCGCTCGACAAAGGCGATTACGTCAGAATGCCCTTCTGCGGTGACCCGGAATGCGAGGACAGGATCAAAACTCTCACCAACGGCGGAACCGCCCGCTGCATCTATCAAAGCGAAGTTCCGCAAGGAGCCGTCTGCCCCGCCTGCGGGAAGCCCGCCAAAATGATCGTTTACTTCGCCCGGGCCTATTGACGGAAGGTTTAATTTAACCAAAGCCCTTCCGATCGGAGCTTTTTGTCTTTCGGAAAGTCAACCGATTTTCAAATTATGGAATAGCAGATTTTGATTCTCGTCTTTCGAAAGGCTTTCTTGCTGGGATTATGCCCGATTCGGCGAAATCTTGGGTTTTCTTTCGTTAATGACAAATAACGTCAACTAAAAAAATTAATATTTGAAAAATAAATAGTTATTGCTAATTAATTTTCGGTTTTATTTATTCGGATTCGAAAAACCATTTATTTCCGGTTAATTTATTTTTTAATTTCCATAATAACGGCCCGCAATCTAGAATTTTGTTTTTCTTTATTCTCATCAGAGAATTTCCTTCCCGAAAGGTTAGGGAAGATTTTAAAGGTTTATAAGAATTGTTTCGATGCCGTCTTTAAATTTGTAAAACAAACGAATTTCTGCTAGTCAATCAAAGATTATTGGGGTAATATACTCGCGCAGGGAACCTTTCGAAGGCCCCTTAGTAGAAATCTTCCCTGCATAAAGTAGTTTCAATCGGCTCGCCGCAATGGCGGGTCTTTTTTAATGTCTTTTCAAGAGTCTATTTGATATGATTTTGAGGCGCAAAAAGGAATTGGCATCATGACTTTCGGGGCGGGTGAAAACAAAAAGATGGCTTTCTGGGGTATATTGGCTGCGATTGCGGCCAGTATTTTCAGTTGTTTTTATATGCCTTTCACCAGCCTTTTGATGAACCAAGGCATCGGCAAGATTACGGTCGGGGCTTGGTGTTATGCTTCAGGCTCGTTGGCGGCTTTGGGAGTCTTTCTTTTTCTGCGGTTGAGAAACCAACGTCATCCCGAAACCAAACCCGAGGCTCTCCTGTCCAAAAAAGATGCGTTGCCCATGTTATCTTTGATTATTGGCGGCACTGGCAGTGCCATTGCCATCATGTTCGCTTTGAGAATGGCCAACGCCGCCTCGGTGGCTCTTTTCAGCAATTTTGAGGTTATCACGACCTGTCTCGTGGCTTGGATCATCTTCAAAGAGGTGATTCATCCCCGGACTTGGGTCGGGATTGCCATCGTCACCGGGGGATGCATTCTCCTTGGCTTCGATTTTTCCAATGGCATTTCCTTTAGCCCCGCTTCGCTTTTGGCCTTCGTGGCTTGCCTTTTCTGGAGCATCGAGAACAATTCTTCGCGCATTCTTTCCGATCGCAATCGAGCCGAAGTGGTCTTCATCAAAGATTTAAGCTGCTCCGTTGCCATGTTCATCGTCGCTTTTTTCTTAGGCGAAGATTTGCTGAATCCCTTATTGGGCTGGGCTTTGTTGATCGGCATCTTCTCGGTCGGCTTCACCTCCATTCTTTATATGTCTTCGCAGCGGGTCATCGGAACGGCCAAAACCAGCGCTTTCTTTGCGACTTGCCCCTTTTTAGCCTCCATTCTTGCGATTTTTGTTCTGCAGGACTTTCCCCAATGGAATTTCTATGTGGCCCTTGCCATCGTTTTAATCGGCCAGGCTTTTGTGGTATGGGACACTCTCGCCAACGACAAAAATCGGAATGGCAGCGTTCTCTCAAAACGGATTCAATGATGTTTTCGATTGCCTTTTTTAACCTTTTCGCGATAAATTGAAAATTAACCCAAAGCGGATAATTTCGTTTTCCTTTCCCATTTTCACGTTGGGATGTCCAAAACCCCCGCCTTAGCAAAACCAGCAGAAAACTTAGGAATATCTTTGACTCTTCCTTAAGGGCGGATCGGTTCGATCGATAAAAGGATGAGATTCTTTGAAGTGTTTTTTAGCGGCATCGGATGGTTTTGAACCCTTGGTTTCGAAATGATCTCGCCAAGAGCCTTGTTCTTTTGATGAGGCAACCCGGATCATCGAAAAAGAAGGCTGATCTATTTGTTGTTCACCAGAAAATAATAATCGTTTCGGCGCGAATAGCGGATATCGGACGATGGATCGAAATTCGCGAAGAAAGCCCGAAGTTCGGAGACGTATCTCTTAAAGGAGATATCGCTGATCTCAATCTGCGACAGATAATCCTTCTTGATCAGCTTCCCCTCTTTTTCGAGCGTCTCATACATCAAGAGAACCGCTTGTGTTTTCGTCGTGACCATTTCTCTTTGCCCCCTTAGATGAAAACGCCACGTTAACATGATTATTAAACAATAATCGAGGTTCTTATTGTGATACTTTGATTAAAATATTTTTTATTTGGCCTTCTTGGGGGTTGGTTCGGATTCAAATCTTTACACTTTTCTTAAAGCGCTTTATGGCGTTTGTCCCTTCCTTTTTTTGGGTGAAAAAAGAGATTTCGTTTCCCTTGCTAGAGAGGTTTTCGGGGGCTAATATTCGGATGGGGGAAAGGAGCGGGTTCGATGGAGGGAAAAGAAATCAAAATTCCGCGTTCGCGGACTCTCAGGGACCATTTCCCGTCTTATCCGTCGGATCACCCCGAACGGTTGTTTCAGATGGACAAAATCACGCGAAAAACCAAATTTTTGTGGTTTATCTCCAAAGAAGATGCCGGGTTCAAGGCCCAATGGGCTTGGAACGCGGATCCCAATGCTCTGGTTAAATTTCTCGTCGATGGGATCGCCAAAAGAAATATTCTCCGAGAATTCACGATCCCAAAAATCGATCGGGACACCGCGGGACTCACTTTCGATGAAACGATTGCCCTTTGCTTTGCCGCTTCGTTTGGCGCGCAAAGGGTTGATCTTCCATTATTTTCCCGGCTTATCGCGGGGGAGACTGATTTGCTGAGAGCCGCTTCCTTGGACCAAGATCTCAATAAAGCTTCCGAGACCCTCATGAATGCGACCAGCCATTTCTATTGGTCCTTGTCCTGGCAATTCTACGTCGATGAAGAGGAAGCTCTCCAAGTGGCCAAAACCCATCCGCTGTTCAATCAGCGCGATCTTTTGGAAAATGCTTTCCAAAACGATTCTTCTCTTTAATAATTCCTTAAATCGGTTAGCATAATTAGGTGACTATGAAAAAAGGATGTTTTTTAATATTCTTTGCTCCTGCGATTCTCTTGTCTCTGACGGGTTGCGCGGCCTCCCTTTCGCGCCAAGAAGCCAGTCGGATGCTGGAAGCCATCCGGCTCAAGACGACGCCTACCGATTTCGTTGAACCCAATTCTTTTTCGATTGACACGACGATAAAGCAAGAAGGCTCTTCGGTTTCCGTTTCCTGCGCCTATTCGCTGCCCAAGCATTATTTTCATTATAAATATAGTTCCACGCCGGTTTCCTCTTCCTCTTTGGCTTCGCAAAGTTTTTCCAATGAGAGCTGGTTTTACGTCGATCCTTATTCGACGATCTCAATTTATGTGGCCTATACGCTCGAGAATGGCCTCGAAACGAGCCGCCAGGTCGACGACACCGATGCGGTGGCCTCTTGGACCGAGCGCATGAACCAAAGCGACCTCCAAACAAAACTCCTGACCTATTTTTCGGATCTGAGCGGCGTTCCCCAAGCCCTGGAAACGGTGATTTCTTCTTTGTCGAGCGGCGATACGGAATCCTACAGCTCGCTTGGCAGCGGGAGCCTTGATCTTTCCATCAAAGCCTCCAGCAAAACCTACAACGCTTCTTTTAAAGATTATCTGGTCACCGAAAACGATGTGACGGAAGGAACCTCCTCCACCAAAGTGTCGTATTATTGGAACAACGCCAAAATCTATTATCCGGAGTTTTCGGAGAATACTTCCTCTTCGGAGACGTCTTCGGGCAATTCGCAAACCTCTCTTTCATGAAAATCACTCAAACGGGCAGCGCCATTGGCTTAAGCGACGGGACCCATTCTTTGTTTTTGGATTTCTTGTCTTCGCATGTGATTCGTTTCACTTGTGACCTCGCTCGCGTTTCCCCCTTCGTTTCGCCCTTCCACGAAGAAGCGGTTTTTTCGGTCAAAGAGGAAGCCGATGGGGTTAACATCCACACGCCCGAATTTTCGATTAAGGTCTATCTTGATTTCCAATTCTCGATTTTCTCCCAAAGCGGTTATGAGTTTCTTAAGGAGCTTTTGTATGCCCCCGATGAGAATCTCCCGCGTTTGGGGGTGCCCTCCTATGACAAAGACGGGCTTCCGGTCATCGGCGGGGAAAGCTATTCCTTCCTTCATGCCTTCCAATTGACCGAGGACCTTCATTTCTATGGCCTGGGCGATCATCCTGGGCCCCTCGACAAGCGGGGTTATGAATACGTCAATTGGAACACCGATTATCCCCAAGCCCACGAAGATGACGTCAAAAGCCTCTATCAATCTTTTCCCTTCTTTTTGACTTTGACGAAGGAGGCCTCCTTTGGGCTTTATCTCGACAACCCTTACCAATCGGTTTTCAACTTTGGGGTGGATGGCCAAACCTTCTTCTTCGGAGCGAGCAAAGGCCCCGATGATTTTTATTTCTTCTTCGGCCCCTCGCCGAAAGAAGTGGTGGGGGAATTCACCCGCCTGACCGGACGAGCGCCGCTGCCCCCGAGATGGAGCTTAGGCTACCATCAATCGCGCTGGAGCTATGGGAGCGAAGCCGCCGTGAACGCGGTGGTTGCCTCCTTCCAAAAAAACGACATTCCGTTATCGGCCATCCATTTGGATATCGATTACATGGAGGGTTTTCGGGTCTTCACGACGAATGCGGCCAATTTCCCGGAATTCCCTCTTTTCCTATCCTCGCTTCGCCAAGAAGGCATCCGCACGGTGGCCATCATCGATCCCGGGGTGAAGGTCGATCCCTTTTATCCGGTCTATCAGAACCTGATCAAAGCCAATTTCGTCGGAACCCTTTTCGGCAAACCTTATGTCAACGAGGTTTGGCCGGGGCCTTCCGTTTTCCCATCCTTCAATGACCCCAAGGTCAGAGAATATTGGGGAACCCTTTGCGGGGCTTTGGCCACTCAGGGCATCGCCGGCATCTGGTGTGACATGAATGAGCCCGCCTCCTTTAAGGGGCCGGTTCCTCTCACCGTGGATTTCGCCGGTTCGACCCACGAGGAAATCCATAACGTCTATGGCCACTATATGGCGGAGGCCACTTACGAAGGGCTGAAGAAAACGACCGGCAAGCGTCCTTTCGTGATCACCCGGGCCTGCTTTGCGGGAACGCAGAAATATTCCTGCGTCTGGACCGGAGACAATCAAAGCAATTGGTCGTCTCTTCAGATGGCCCTTCCGCAGCTGCTCAATCTCGGGCTTTCCGGCATGCCTTTCGTGGGAACCGACATCGGGGGTTTCGGCGGGGACTGCCCTTCCGAATTGATGAACCGCTGGGTGGAATTCGGGGCTTTCTCGCCTCTCATGAGAAACCATTCTGCCTGCGGCACCCGTTTCCAGGAACCTTATCGCTACGACGCCAAGACCCTCGCGAATTATCGGAAGTGGGTTTATTTCCGCTACCGGATCGCCCCTTATTTTTATGATTTGTTCTATGAGCACGGAAATGACGGGCTTCCTATCCTTCGCCCGCTTTTTCTCGAATTCCCGGCCGATCCCGCCACCTATGGCCTGGGTGACGAGATGATGATGGGGCCTTCGCTGCTCGTGGCTCCCGTCTTGATCCCGGGGGCCGAAAGGCGCCTTGTCTATTTCCCTCAGGGCAAATGGTATCCGCTGTTTGGGGGCGAACCCTTCCGAGGCGGCAGCGCCGTGATCGAGGCTCCTCTCGACTCGATTCCGCTGTTTGTCAGAGAAGGGGCCCTCATTCCGCTTTATCCCTCCCTGACGAAGAGCCTCGAAACCGAACCCGAGGAACTCGTGGTGAGGGTTTTCCCGGGAAAAGGAACTCTTCTTCACTATCAAGACGATGGCGACACTTTTGCCTATGAAAAAGGTTCCTACAATCTTTATGAGCTTACCAACGAGGAGGGCCTTGTCAGCGTGAAACTCCTCCACAAAGGTTGCGATTGCTATAAGCAAATTAGAGTTATTTCCCCCTCCTCCGAAACCCTCATCAAAGTCAACGGATAAACTCTCTTTCCCGCTCGCTTATTTCTCTAGTGCGGACCCGTTTCGATTGTGGTAAAGTATCGGGGCACGGAGACGTACCCAAGAGGCCGAAGGGGGCAGGTTGCTAACCTGTTAGATGGGGTTTACCTCATGCCCGAGTTCAAATCTCGGCGTCTCCGCCATAAAAAAGAAAAGCCTAGATTTTATCTAGACTTTTTATTTTTTACGTTTTTTTAAACCTCTGTTGTGCAATTAAAAAATTAAGATCATAAGACAGGGACTAATGATTTCTATAATCAAAATAATTGCCTATCCAAAAAACGCGGTTTGCCACGAGAAGCTTTTTCAACCAAATTAAAAACAGAATTCGATGGACGGATTTTTCCCGCTGATTTTTGATATAATATCGATTAGAAAAGGGTGAACGTTAGATTCGCTCTTTTTGTTTGGTTTTTTCGTTCTTTTCTTTTCGCGTCAACAAAATCCGGGTTCCGGCAGTTAATTGAATGTATGGAAATCGCCTTAATCATCCCAATCTATAAACCCACCGAAAAGACGCTCCTGTTCCTAAAGGAGATCGTCCCGACGGCTTTTTGCCGGATCTTCGTCATTGACGACGGCTCTGGGGGTAAATACGTCGGAATCTTCGAAAAAATCCGAAAATTAGCCAATTTCACGGTGATTTCTTATCCGAAGAATCTCGGGAAGGGCCATGCCTTGAAAACGGCTTTCGTTGATATCCGTGACCACCATCCTGAAATCCAGGGAGTGGTGACCGCCGACAGCGACGGGCAACATGCTTATACGGATATTTTGACGATCCGGGATGCCTTAATCGCCGATCCGACGTTTTTGATCTTGGGCGTGCGCAGTTTCAAAGGCAAAAACGTCCCCTTCCCTAACAAAATCGGAAATCATTTCAGCGCTTCCTATTTCTTTTTGGCCACCGGTATTCGTTTGAAGGATACGCAAACCGGACTCCGGGGGATTCCCTCTCTCCTTTTTCCTGCGGTCATCGCAACAGCGGGGGAACGCTACGAATTCGAGATGAATTTCCTCTTGGATTCGGCCAAAGAGACGAAGATCAAACAAATTCCCATCCAGACGATTTATGAGAAAAACAAAGGCTCGCATTTTAGACCCATCCGCGATTCCATTCGGATTTATCAGGCCTCTTTATTGTATTGTCTCGTTGCTTTGGCCAGCTGGACTATCGATGAAGGGCTTTTCACTCTTTTCGTGGCTTTAGGGCCCAGCGATACGCTTTACAAGGTTCTTTGGGCGGTCATCGCCGCTCGTCTTATCTCCGGGATTTTTAATTTTACGATGGAATACCTCGTCATCTTCAAGAGCAAGGGTCTGTTTCCCCAAAAATTCCTCCGCTATGTGATCGTCTTCTTCATTAATATGGGTCTGACGTTTGGATTGACCTATGCTTTCAGTGGTTTGCCCGCGAACCTGACGCTTATCAAGATCTGCGTTGATTTCGTTCTCTTCAGCATCAATTTCTTCGTGGCGCGCAGTTTCGTTTTCGCCAAAAAGAGCCACTCGCGAAAAAAAGAGGCGAAGAAAATCGCTTCGAAGAAGATTCATAAATGAAAAAAATGGACAAGATTCTCCTGATCGTAGGAGTGGGGTATGCTCTTGTCGTCGCGGGCTTAGCCACCTATAGCCTCCTTCAAACCTTCGTGATCCAATCCGCTGACACTTCCGCTTCGGTCAATAACACGAATTTCGGAAACAAGAACAGCTCTTCCTCTTCCGCTTTGGCGATTATCCTGGAGGATGTCTCCTTCGTCTCTTCCAGCTTCAAATAAGGAACTTTAATGAAAAAACTTTCACCCCGTCAAATGATTTACCTCCCAGCCGCGTTTTTGGCTTTGGCCTTGAGTTCCTGCGCCCTTTTGAAGAACGCCGGCTCCAGTTCATCGTTAACGCCGGCCTCTGCCAGCTCCAGCGATTCCTCTTCCGGGGCCTCTTTGCAGGGGTCTAGGGGGGATTCGGCGAGCACGCCTTCGTCGACTGTGGCTTCTTCAACGATTTCGTCCCCTGAAAGTACTTCCTCTCTGGCCTCGAGTTCGACCGATCCGAACGATCACAATGCTGAACTCATTTCCACCTCCGTCACGACCACGACAATCAAAGTCACGACCCTCACGGTCAAGAACTCCCACAACGTTTCGACCAAATATTTCATCGTGGATATCAGCCTCAAACGTTTGACGGATCTGCGGACCCACCTCGAAACCAGCAATAATGACACGGGTTATCCCGGAACGAACATCACCGCAACGCCCACAAAGCAGATTTCCCAAGTCAAATCCGAGACCGGTGAAACCGTTTTGGCGGCGATCAACGGCGACATGCCTTATTTCAGCGGGAAGACCGGTTATGTCATCCGGAACCATAGCATCGTTCGCTCGTCCTATCGGTCGGGAGACGATGCGACGAACCAAGACTATGCGGTTGATTACGATGAGACCGTCGATTCGTTTATGGAGAGCGACATTTCCGCCTCTGGCTTACTTGCCGATGGCTGCTATCAATCGTGGGAATTTGGGCCCACCCTCATCGTTGGCGGATCTTTGGCCGTGGATGAGAATTCGGTCATCTCCTCGCAAAGCAGCAGTTCCAATGAACGGACGGCCATCGGCCTCATTGCCCCTCTCCATTTCGTTTTCTTCATGAGTCAGGGACGTTTGGTCAATAACGATGGCTTTTCCCTTTTTGAAGAAGCCGCTATTTTGAGAAACTATGGATGCATTTCCGCTTATAACCTCGATGGCGGTGGTTCCAGTTTCATCTATGCCAATTCCAGCAAACTGAATGTCAGCAGCGAAAACGAAAGGGCGGTGAACGATATCATTTATGTGGTTAATTCCTGAGCGAAAAACAGCCTTAAGGCAAACGATGATTTGGCTGGGGGTCACTCTTTTGAGCGCGGTTTTCCGGATCGTTTATTACCAGAAATCCCATGGCGTCACCTCGCCTTATATGTCGTATGTTTTCGTTCCGGCGGTTATTTTGACGTTCCTCTATGCTTGGAATCTGGTCCTGGGCGGGAATCTTGGGGTTTGGGTTCGCTTTTCCCTTAACGCCGGCACGGGGACCCTGATGGTTTATCTGGCTCTCCGCGGCGTCTACGCGATCGCCCAAGCTTCTTCTTCGTGGAGTGATTTGTTCCTCGGCTTGGCGCTGGTCATGTATGCTCTGGGAGTTATCCTTTTGATTCTTAGGATCTGTAAGCGGCCCCATTTCGCGGCTTCGTCTTGGTTTTAAAGATCGGAAATAAAAAAGAAGCCCCTAAAGGGCCTCTTTGATATTGGTTTTTGACGAGGATCAGTCGTGAGAAGTCATTGTTTCGAGTTTCTCTTCAAATGAGGTCTCTTCCGTCTCGGCAGCCTCTTCTTGGTCATCGATGGTCGGGTAATTTTCGGTGTCCTGCCAATTGATGCTGTTGAATAATTTGTTTTCCATGTTGGCGTTCCTCCTTGCTCCGATTTCTTTTCTCGGCAGCACCCTACGATACATTCCTATATCGGTAATGGTGTACCAAATGCTTTTGATAGCGTTTTCAGAAAGCACTTACAATAAATTGATTCGATGAATGGCTTACTTTTTTTAATAAAATAATAACGCTTACATTTCTATGGAAACGATTTTCATCGAATTTTTGACTTTATGATTTGCTTTATCCGCGCCCCTTTTCATCTTTGAGCCAAGCGTTTCTCTTTTACGGATGTGATTCTTTTGCGACAATGAAGGTGGAGACATTTTGATGAATCATCCTTACATCATTGAGAATTCGCGGATTTATCTTAAAGGCGAAGACGAAAAACTTCTCGCCGAAATCGTTTTTCCGCGGTTGGGCGAAACCGCCATCGAAATCACTCATACCTTTGTCGACCCAGCGCTTCGTGGGCAAGGCATCGCCGGGGAACTCATGGAGGCGGTCATCGCCAAAGCCAAAAAAGAGAATTTGAAAATAAAACCCGTTTGCTCTTTTGCCGGAGCTTATTTCGAAAAGCATCCCGAACTCAACTCTTTGCTCTATCAAGATTAAGCGACAGCGAAAGGTTTTTTAAGGAATCATCGCTCAATAAATCCATCGCTTCCCTGAAGGATTCGATGGTTTTTTCTTTTAAGGCGAAATGAAGGGCATTGACCACCAAATCGCTTTGCGTCGCGGCGAAGTCATAATCTTCATCAGCGGAACCTTTTATTTCCTCATCCATCAGAATAAGCAGCGCTCGGCGCAAAAGCGAAAGGATGGATTTTTCGATCCAATAGGAGAAAACCGAATCGGGGAATCGGGCTTCGAAGTTTTTGATTTGAAGATAGAGAGAAAGCCCATCTTCGGGAAGATGCCATAAATCGGCAAAAAGAAAATCAAATTTCTTTTGCGGCTTTTTCAAATAATCGAAGGCGTCCATCTCAAGGACTTCGATTTTCTCTTTTTGGGGGAAAAACGGGAGGAGCTCTTTCTCAAAAATGTCGATGGCGGTTTTTTCCCGTTCGATGATGAGGACCTTCGTGACTTCTTTTCTGAGGCTTGCCATGAAGGCGAAGTAGCCTAAGCCGAGTCCCAAAGCGACGACTTGGCCTTGGGCTTTTTTGGAGGGTTCATCCATCGTCGCGATTTCGTGAGGGGTAATGCTCATCCAAGTCACGCCCTCTTGTTTTAAAGCCAAGAATTCAAAACGCTCGGGGAAGAAACCAAAATTTGTTTTTTCCCTGTAAAAGTCCTTCGGACTGATTTCGATTTCATCATAAACAAAACCTTCAAAAGGCTTATGGTCCTCTTTTTTCAGTTCCCAGTCGTTATCTTTGAAGGGATGGGGTTGGACCCTTTGGTAATAAGGGTTTTTAACGTAATCCGAAATTTTCAATTCGACGATGGCCCGGGGGGCGGAAGAAATCCCAACCGGGGTTTTCTTAATCAAGATGTCGTTATAAAAATCCGCTTCGCGAATATTCTCTTCCATCTGGATTAGCAGCTTTTCAAAGAGTTTTTGATCGGCGGGGGATAAGTTGATTTTCATGCTTCTCTATTCTATGACTCTGAAAAAATATTTCCCCTTATTCTTCAAGAATGAGGAATATTTATTTTCCGAAACCCAATGATAGTAGAATTACTTTCATGGGGAAGTATTCTCAAACGATCCTCACCAATATGTGCATGGTCTATGACGGAAAAGGCGATTTTTTGGTTCAGAATCGCTTGAAGAAAGACTGGCCGGGGGTCAATTTCCCGGGGGGTCACGTCGAAAGGAATGAATCGATTGTGGAATCCGTCGTTCGGGAATTGAAAGAGGAAACCGGCCTGTCGGTCAAAGAGCTTGAACCTATGGGTTATTTTGAATGGAATGTCCCTTCGGGAAACATTCGTCACGTTTCTTTGCTATTCCGAACCAAAATCTTCAGCGGCTCTTTGACCGCCAGCCCCGAAGGACCGGTTTTCTGGATTAAAGAAAGCGATCTGACCTCTTATCCGCAATCCGTGGATTTCGACAAAATCTACGCTCTGATGAAAAAGAATCTGTGATTTTAACGACGATAAAGATTAGAATTTTCCGGTTTCTTCGTAGGTCTCAAAAGCCTTGGTGTCGATTTTTCCGATCGGCGTCCGCGGGAGCTGATCCAAGAAAAAGATTTTTTCCGGGAAATAGGCCGGAGGAAGGCTTTCTTTGATTTTCGCTTGGCACTCTTGCTCCACGAAAGCTTGGCTCAGGGTCTTGTCTCCGCGTCGAATGACCAAGGCCAAATGGAAACACTGACCTTTTCTTTCGTCGATGGTCCCATAACAATAGGCTTCGAAGACGTCGTTGATCTCCAATACCACATCTTCGATATCGCCGGGGCAAAGAGTTTCGCCGTTGATTTTAACCACGCGGCGAAGTCGTTGCCGAAAAGTGAGATATCCATCTTGATCGAGGGAGCCATAGTCTTTGGTCAGCAGCCATTTTTTTCCGTCTATCTCCGTAAAAACCTCTTCGTTTAAACGGGAATCGTTGAGATATCCGCTCATGAGGGTCGGTCCGGAAATGAGGATTTCTCCCAGGGTATTGGGAGCGACTTCTTTTCGAGTCTCCACGTCGACGACCTTCTCTTCGATTCCCGGCAGGGGTTTTCCGATGGTTCCCCGTTTGGCATGATCTTTGAAATTGACGTTGCTGACCGTCACCGTTTCAGTGAGGCCATAGCCTTCAAAGAGCATGGCCGAGGAGCCATATTTCGCCATGGCGGCGTTCCACCGATCGAGCAGGGATTGCGGAACCGAATCTCCCCCGATGAAGGAAATATTTTGCTTTTTGAGCCAGGGGCCGTAAAAATTCTGGCGGCTTAAAAGAGCGTTGAACAACGCCGGCACCCCAATGATGACCGTGGCATTGCCTTTGCGGAGGTGCTTGATGGCTTCTTTGGTGTTGAACTTCAAAACGAGGACCGTCGAAGCGCCGCAGGAAAGAGGTGTGTGGACGCCCATGGCAAGGCCAAACCCATGGAATAAGGGAATCGCCGTCAAGATTTTGATATTGGTGCGGGATCCTCCGATCAGATCGTATCCTTGGAGGGCCAGATAGTTGATGGCGCCGTTCGAAAGGCGGACGATTTTCATTTCCCCGTTGGTGCCCCCGGTGTTGAGATAAACAGCATCGGACGAATCTTCGGGATGAAGCGGCGTGACGGAAGCGGCGGACTTAAGCCTCCAGTATTTTTCGATTCCTTTGGCGCCCTTGCTCATTTTCCGTAGGACGAGGGCTTTGATCCAATTAATGGAACGATAAGGATTGACGGAGATGATCCTGATCGAAGAATCGAGCTCTTGGCGATAGCCATAGGCCGAATTGGAAAGGCAAAAAAGAAAATGCGAGCCCGATCTCTCGATGAGTTTCTTCATCATGGCGGGTGGGGTCAGAGGATGAATGTTATAAGAGATGGCCCCGATTTCGCTGACGGCATAAAAAAGAAAAACGGCTTCTGGGGCATTGGGAATGCTGATGGCGACGGGTTGACCGGGTTTGATGCCTAAAGCCAAAAGTTTCTTGGCGCAGCGATTAATTGCTTTGTCGAGCGAGGTATAAGTCCAAGTCTTTTGTTCAAAACGCACCGCGATATTGTTTGGATATTGTTTCTTGGTTTCGAGGAACTGATCGTACAGTGATTTTCCCATTTGTTAATCTCCTTTAGAGGGCGAGCCGGAAACCCGACGACCATAAAATGACGGCTAGAATGAGATAAAGAACGACTTGGTGCAGAACGTAGACTTCGAGGGAATATTTGCCCAAGAAGAGAAAAGGCGAAGCCCATTTTTTCGGGAACCATTTCGGGGTGAAAGCCTTTTTCGCTTTATAGAGTGTTTTCCCGACCGTGGCGCCCAAGAACAAAACCGCGGAAATAAGCAAAGGCGAAAAATAATCGTCTCCCGTGCGAACGAGACCAACCAGCAATTTCCAAAAATCCGTCAAGGAATTATCCCAAGATGCCATGGCACCGTTGGGATAGCCATACCAGATCGAAAAACCTGAGAAAAAGACCAAGACTCCGGCGGCGATGAAAGTTTGCCACCATTTATTGAAGAAATGATCGAATAAAGCATAGAGAAGAAGCGCAATGGCCATCGCATGAAGGATGCCCATGATGATAAAAGGGCTTACCCCCTCTAATGTGTGATAGGCGAAAAAGTCGAAGAAAGAAAGGGTCATCGTCAGAATCATGGCAACATAGAAGAGCTTTATACCGCGTTGGAAATTGGATTTGGCGAATGAGCAGGAGATTCCGGAAATAAAGACAAAAAGACCGGCCCCGATGACTTCAAGAGGGAAAAGAGTCGTATAGACAAAGTCATTTCCCCAAGGCGTTCCGATCGGGGAAGTGATGGCGAAAAAAATGCTAGAACCCAACTTTTGCATGGTGACGACCCAATTCGGATATTGGGCGGGGGAACGAAAAATGTCCCTGATTCCATCCCCTATGTCGTAGGTGAAGTGGACAAGAACCATCAGGAAAACGTCAAAACCCCGCAAAAAATCGATCTCAAAAATTCGTTCGCGACTCTTCCCGTTTCGGCGGGCCGATAAATTGTAGGAAGCGAAGAGGTTATCCATAAATCCGTTCCATTCTATCTCTTATGCCGGTTAAAAGTTTAATCCTGGGGTTGAATCCTGCGAGCGAGAATAATAGAGCCAAGGAAAAAAGAAGTCCTTGGTCATTGGTTTATCTTCCTATCATCGCTGTTTGGGTCGTCTTTTGCAGATTTTTTTGTTTTGGAAAGCTTGAAAGAGGGGCGAGAAGAAGTTGAAGTCCTTTGTTCGGCATTGTTGGCTCTTCGGATGGCCAAATATTCCCGGGAATCAAAAGTGAGGCTTTCGCGATTTTGGGTTTTATGGAGAAGCCACTCATCCCACTTCCACCGGCGCCGGCCCTTAGTCAGACTATCGAATTTGACATTCGCGGCAATGGCTTTATCCAACTCCGGCCGCGCTCCATAAACAAGGACGATCGTCAAAAATGAGAAGCCTGAACCGATCAAGACGCCCCAAGAGACATCGCTCAGGAAATGGTGGCCGTCGCTCATTCGGGCCAAAGCCACAAAGATGATCCAAAAGAGGGATGCGAAGAAGAAAATGGTCTCTTTCCCCGCGGTTTTCTTATTCAGTTTGGCTAGGAGAACAAACAAAACGCCAAAGCCCGCCATGGCGGCATGGCCGCTGGGCCAGCTATTGAGAAGCGCCGAATATTCATCACCTGAGAAAATCGAGGCAATGGATGAGGAAAAGACATACCAAGGCTGAAAATAACCGATGCCATTATCGGCAAGGAAAAGATAACGCGGCCGAACCACGGACTTTTTAAGAACATAAACTAGGACGATGACCACGAAAGCGGAAAATAGGATGGCAACCGCGTCTTTGTAGCCCTCAACGCGGTCGCATCCTTTGGCGAAAAAATAAAAGGCCGAATCCAAAACCGCCACGATGGCGATTCCTAATCCCACGGCGTAAAGAATCTTGGAGACGAAATCGCCTAAAACGTCATAGCCCCATAAAGCCCCGGCGATGATGGGAAGTCCCACCAGGAAACCATAAGCGAGATAGTCCCTCCATTTGGGGCCGGAGTTTTTAAAGAAAAAATAAAGAAGGATTCCGCTGGCGCCGAGAAGGGCATAACCTGGCAGTGATCCCACGGCGTCAAGCGCCTTGCCGAAAAGATTGCCGGGATAAAAGAACTTCTCCGCCAGAGAAAGATCGTAGAAACTTCCAACCAAGATGCCAAAAAGCGCCAAGGCGATCAGAAGGACTATTTGGTATGTCTTGATGCCTCCGAAGTTTCTTTTCATGCTAGGGATATTATACAAGGGAGAAAATCGAAAAAAAGACAGGAAATCGCCTCTTTCGCCAAAAGTTTCCGCGCGCTTCCGCGCCTGCGCCCGTATTATTTTTTGTGTTATGATAACCACGCTATGAAAAAAACCGAAAAATCCATCCCCAATATAGAGGAGAAATCTTTGCCCCCCAAAGACCCTAAATTCCTGGAGATTCGCAAGCACGCTTCCAATAACGACATCGAGATCCTGCGAAGCGTTAATTGCTCTTGTTTTTTCTGCCGTCAAACCTATAGCGCTCGCAAGGTCAACGATTGGATCACCGACGAGCGTGGCGTCACGGCCATCTGCCCCGAATGCGGAATGGATGCCGTGATCGGAGATGCTTCGGGCTATGCCCTCGGCCATGAAGATCTCAAAGAGTTGAATCTCGCCTCTTATGGCGAGGATTACATGGAGAAACATCCTCAGGCCGTTCAGAAATACGTCAATCGCTACAAAGAGGGGAAAATTACCCATAAGAAAGCCAATGAAGCCCTCTATATTCAATATCTGTCCATCTTGGCGGGCCAAGGGAATCCCGACGCCGCCTATGATTTGGGCCAGCTCTATGAAATCGGTTCCGAATTCACTTCCGCCGATCCCGAGGTGGCTCTTTCTTATTACGGGATGGAGTCCCTTGCCAAAGATGGCGATGCTTTGACCCGCTTAGGCATTCTTTGCGAATCGGGTTTGCTTGGCAAAACCGACCTTCAAAGGGCCTATGAATGTTATGCCAAGGCCATGGCCATGGGGTCTCTTGATGGCCTCATCCATTTTGCGGATTGCTATGCCAAAGGCATTTTCGTCAACCGCGATGAGAAATTCGCATTCGGAAGCCTTTATGACATTTGGCCGGAATGCTATAACCGTTTCACTTCCACAACCGGCAAAGAAATCAATGTTTTCCCTGAGGTTTCATATCGTCTTGGCTTGATGTTCCTCTTTGGCCAGGGAACCAAAAAAGACGAGCTCTTGGCCCTTCGCTTATTTCTCTTTGCCCAATTTGGCTATCAGTTGATGGCGGTTTCGGGCTTATTGATCGGCGAACACCTCGCCGAATACAAAGATGCCAATGAGCGGATCGATGCCTTGGCCAAAACCTTTAGTCTTCGAAGGCAAGATCCGGTCTTTGACAACGACACTTTCAGCGATTCGCTGGAAACCAATGATAATGGGGTTTTAGAACTTCATCATAAAAACGTTTTCGCCCCGGTGTCTTTCGACCGCATTCAAGGATTGTGCGATTTTGATGTGACCTATGAGATTCCGCCCCTTATCGTTGACTGCGGAAACCTTTTCTGCGGATTCGTGCCGGATACGATCCATTGGTCTTTCACCGATGTCGGGGATGTGAAATTCGGGAAAGGCAACTTTTTTGACCACATCGTGGGCAATCCTGACGATGGTTGGCGTTTCCTTGCCGGGCCCGAAAGCGATTCGGAAGCGGTGGCGATCCTCATCTTTTCCCGCCCCCGCCCCGAGAGTTACGAAAAATCATCGCGGAAAACCGAGATGTCAAAAGGAAAGGCCTGAGCGATGAAGAAAAAGACCGCGCTCTCGCCTTTGAAGCGTTATCGTCTGAAAGTGATTTTGGGGCCCTTTCTCAAGCTTTTTGAATGCGCAGCGGAGCTTCTCACCCCGTTTTTGGCCCGCTACATCATCGATGTCGGAATCCAAAACAACGATCTTCATTACACCCTTATCGTGGGTGGAATCATGGTCGGAATCGCCATCGTGGGATTTGGCATCACTTTGACCGCCCAATATCTGGCCGCAAGGGTTTCGGCCGATTTTGGTTACGATTTGCGGAAAGACATCTATCACCATCTTTCCTCTCTTTCCGAAAAACAGCTGAATGATTTCGGGAAACAGAAAGTCTTGACCTTGGTCAACAACGATTCTTTCTCGCTCCAAAACGGGGTCATGATGTTCATGCGTCTCATTTTCCGCCCGCCCTTTCTTCTCATTGGTTCGACAATTCTTTCGTTCGTCATCGATTGGCGGGCTGGGCTCATTTTCCTTGGCGTAATCCTCTTATCCGCCGCGGTGATTGGCTTCGTGATGCTCATCTCGCCCAAAAAATATGCCGCCATTCAAAGCAATCTCGATGGCATTTCTTCCCTTTCGAGCGATTCTCTTTTGGGCGCCCGCCCCATTCGGGCTTTCGACAAAGAAGGCTATGAGGCCGCCAAATTCGAGAAGTCCGTTTCCGCTTATCAAAAGAAAAATTTGGGCATGGCGATTTATAACGCCCTTATCAATCCTTTGACTTTCTTATTCATCAACCTGGGCATGATCCTGGTTGTCTATCTGGGCAATTTTGGGGTCAGCGAAGGTTTTCTTTCGATGGGTGAAATCGTGTCCCTTATCGCTTATCTCACTTCTTCTTTGGCGGCTCTGATCATGTTCTCGCGTTTGATTGTTTCGCTTAATAAAGCGGCGGCCAGCAATAAGCGCATCAATGCCTTCTATGCCTTTGAGCCTTCGATCGTCAACATGAAGAAATATGAGAAGTCCGATGAAATAGCGGGGGCGCCAATCGTCCGTTTTGATGACGTGTCCTTGACCTATGGCAAAGAAGGGGAGAAACCTGCGGTTTCCAACTTATCTTTCTCCGTTCCCAAAGGCGCCTGGGTGGGTTTGATCGGGGGGACCGGAAGCGGAAAATCCTCGACGATTTCGCTTTTGGAGCGCCTCTATGAGCCTTCCAGCGGAACCATCTATTATCGGGGCGTGCCGCTTGACCAATATGACCTCGATTCCCTTCGGAAAGAAATATCTCTTGTCTCCCAGCGGCCTTCATTGTTCAAAGGCACCATCCGAAGCAATCTTCTTTTGGGAAAAGGAAACGCCTCCGAGGAAGAAATGGTCACGGCCCTAAAAGGATCTTTGGCCTATGAATATGTTGCCCAATACTCCGATTTCCTCGATCATCAAATCGAAGAAGCCGGCGCCAACCTTTCAGGTGGCCAAAAGCAACGTTTATTGATCGCACGAGCCCTTCTCAAAGGCGGGGATTTATTGATTCTCGATGACGCGACTTCCGCGTTGGACTATCTCTCTGACCAAAAAGTCCGGGAGAACATTTCCGCCATCCCGGGCCTCACCAAGATCATCGTTTCCCAAAGGGCCGGATCGCTTAAGGAATGCGATCTCATTCTGGTCTATGGGAATGGCTGCATCATCGCCCAGGGAAACCACGAGGAGTTATTGATTTCCTGCCCGGTTTACAAGGATATTTATGATATGCAGAAAGGAGAGGCTGCATGAAGAACTTCAAAGTCATGCGGCCTTATCTTCAGGGCTCGATCGGCTTTTCTTTCCTGAGCCTTCTTTGCGCGCTTTTATCAACAGGTTCCAAACTCGCCATTCCTTATCTTGCGGGTTTGGCGGTCAACCGGATCGTGGCCAATCCCTCGGCTCCCGATATATCGCTTTATCTCATCCTGATGGGAATCTTTCTCATCGTTGGCACTTTCTTCCGCTATCTCTTCGATTATCTGACGGCTTTGGTCGGCCAACGCGTCATCAAGAAAATGAGAGTCATGGTCTTTGCCTCTTATCTGGATGCCCCGATCAGTTATATCGACCAGTCTCGCCAGGGGGATCTCGTGTTACGGCTTGTCAACGATGTTGAAAACGTCCAAAACGGTCTCGTTTCGGGCTTCGCGGCTCTTTATGACGGGATCATTGCCATCGGCTTCACCTTGGTCTTCATGTTCATCATCAATTGGGCCCTCGCTTTGATCGTCATTGTTTTCACCCCGATCTCGATCTTGGTTTCGCGGGGGGTTTCGCGCTTCAATTCCCAACATTTCAAGGCCCAAGCCCAAGCGGCGGGAGCCGTCACTTCTTTCGCTTTGGAGTCTCTCAACAACTCCGAGACCGTTTGCGCTTTGGACATCACGGCTCTCCGCGAAAAAGATTTCGATGCCGTCAACGAAGGTTTCCGCCAACATACTTTCAAAGCCAATCTCGGGGCGTCGGTCATCAATCCCACCACCCGTTTGGTCAATGCCATCATTAATGCCGCTCTCATCATCGTCGGGGCGATTCTGATCATTTATACCTCTTCCGCCAACCTGTCCAATTGGGGTTTGGCCTTGGCGATCGGGGATCTGGCGGCTTTCATCACTTATGCCTCCAACTACATGCAGCCCTTTAACGAGATTTCGGATGTGGTGAGCGAGATCGATTATGCTTTGGCCTCTTTCCGCCGCATCGACGAAGCCGTTCATATCACTCCCGACAGCAACAAAGGAACCGGGAGAATCGTGGGTCCCATTGAGGGTCTGGAAGCCAATCACGTCACTTTCTCCTATGATGGCAAACGAATCGTGACCAAGGATTTCTCGCTCGTGATCTTTAAAGGACATAAGATCGCCTTGGTCGGCCCCACCGGCTGTGGCAAAACCACGCTCATTAATCTTCTGATGCGCTTTTACGATCCTCAAAGCGGTGCCTTCTACGTCAATGGCGTCTCAACTCAGGATTTGGAGAAAAAAGCCTTTCGCGCCCATCTTGGGATGGTTCTTCAGGATACTTGGATTTTCGCGGGAACCGTTTACGATAACATCGCCTATGCCAAACCTGAGGCGACCCGCGAGGAAGTTATTTTGGCGGCCCAAAAAGCCCAGGCCGATGGTTTCATTGAGCGATTGCCCCAAGGTTATGAAACGCCCATCAGCGATTCCTCGGGTTTATCGGTGGGCGAGAAACAGCTGATCTGCGTGGCAAGGGTCATGCTTTTACAGCCCGAAATCGTGATTCTTGACGAGGCGACGAGCAACATCGATGTTCGCACTGAAGCCATTCTCAGCAAATCTTTTGACACCCTTATGGCCGGAAAAACCTCGATTGTCGTGGCCCATCGTCTCTCCACCATTGTGTCCAGCGACCTTATCGTCGTGATGAAGGAAGGTGCTATCATCGAAGAGGGCAATCATGCCGAACTGATGGCCATGAAGGGTTTCTACTATTCGCTCTTCAACGCCCAATTCAGCTGATACATTGAGTTCTGCAAAAATAAACATGATGAAAAAAACCACAGCAAACAAAAAAAGCCTTCTACGGATCTTTGCTTTGAGCGGCGTGGTTTTCCTTTGTTCCTGCGGCTCCTACTCCAAAGCCATTACGATTTCCGCGGCCAAGAGCATTTTGGATGCGGCGGTGGCCTATTCCACCAACGCCGAGATGGATGGCAAAAGTTACAAAATGCACTCCGAAGTTCTGATCAATAAAGTCGATGTTTTCAACACCACGAATTATTCTTCGACCGTGACCGACGTCTCCTACTACTTCGACATCTTGGCTACCGATGCTTGGAAAACCTGGCAGGTGACTTATAACAAAGTTTCCAAGATCTCGCCCGATTTGGATGCAGTCACCGCAAATTACGTGGTGACCCGCGACATCACCGGGAATAATCATTATGTATCGGACAACGGAGCGGCCTTGCGCGATTATAATGCCGTCAAAGATTCCTTTTTGGCGAACTTCTTCCATCTTCCCGACGACATCATCCGGCAGGATTCTTTGATTTCCGCCAAATACGCGGAAAGCCTTCTTGCTTCGATCGGAACCACCGGAGATGGCCTCAATAATACTCTCATGAGTTATTCCACCCTCTCGAGCGGAGGCAATGATCTTGGCGTCGATTTCAAAGGAAAGGATTTCGATATCGGAACCCTATTCACCGAGGAAAGCGTCAATCTGGCTTCCGCCGTCACTTTCTCTGCCCATTTTAACGGCAATCTCGTCAATACCATGGCCGCGGGTTACGATTTTTCCTTCGATTCCAGCGCTTCTTCCGTCACGTCAGAACCTTCGTCCACGCTTCCTTCGGGAGATTACGAATTCTCCGTCTTGGTTACTTTTGGAACATGAAGAAACGCAGCAAAGCCACGATATCCTATATGATGTCGCGCATCAAAGGCAAAAACACGGGGATAGAAATCAAGCTCCGAAAAGAACTCACTAAGCGAGGCCTTCATTATCGTCACAACACCCCGCATGTGTTTGGCCACCCCGATGTCTCTTTCAAAAAATACAAGATCGCGGTTTTTTGCGATTCGGAATTTTGGCATGGTTATCATTTTGAGACCAATGACAAACAGCTTAAAAGCCATCGGAGTTATTGGATTCCCAAAATAAAGCACAACATCGCGCGGGATCAGCAAGTCAACGCCGAACTGGCCCAAAAAGGCTATGTGGTTCTTAGGTTTTGGGGCCGGGAAATCGGCGATGATGTTTCAAAATGCGCCGACCAAATCGAAGCCGCTTTGGCGAGCCGCGGGTATTCCAAAAAATAAAAAAATCCGCCATAAGGCGGATATTTTCATAAGATAAGGTTTAATCTTTTTTATTCATCACCAGAAGGCCGATTAGGCTCGTGGCGGCGGCGAGGAACGCAAAGACGGAAACGCAAATCGCGCCCGGTCCCAGATAAGTGATCCCGGTATTGTTGATATTGGCGATCTGATCCGAATTGGCTGCCACATAAAATTGAACGGAGAAGAGAAAAAGAGTGCCCGCTCCCACGGTCAGGAGGGCTTCGCAAATAGCGACGATTTTGCCAACCTCTTCGCCTAAGAACAAGCCGATGACGGCCACAACAAAGGCCAATAAAAGAAGGATAAAGCCAATGATTAAAGGCCATACGACATTATATATTCCGCCGATTTCTCCAAACATAACGGTGAAGACGTCGCCGCGCGTGCTTTGGACGGCCTCCGTGAAAGCTGAGGCAAACATGCAGAAGATGGCGACCACGACGAAGATGGCAACAAAGGCCGAGACGATTTTCGAGGCGTAATTCTTTTTCATATGCTTTTCCGTTTCTATCGCTAATAACTATACCCTCGCCCGCGCGTGAGAGCAACAACGCTTTTGGCGACAATGAGGGCCCCCTCTCTTTATCTAAAGATTTCTCTACCATATTTTCAGGCTTTAAGCGATAATCAAATCGTGAAGAAGCGTAGATCAAAGGTTCTTATCATCGCGTTTTCGACTCTATCTCTTGTGGCTTGCTCCTCTTTGGATGGGGCCTCAAATCTGGCGGGTCGGGTTTTCACCGTTACGTTTTATGATGATGCAGCGACCCCTGGCGTTCTAGGTTATTCCTATGTCATCGAAGGCAAGGCTTTGGCCGCTCCAAGCGGGGTGGATTATTCGATTTCCAAGGCCGCGATCGACTGGGATACCTTGCCCAAAGGCGGCTTCCGGGTTTTTGACAAATGGGTCGGAACCTATTCCGACGATTCCTCCGTTGATGTCACTGACATCATCGCCAGCTGTTCCGTTTATGCCACTTATAAAACCAGCATTTATGATTGGGGCATCTATTTCAAAAACGGCGGAACGAGTTATGTCGATTCTCAATGGGTCAAATTCGGCAATGATTTTTTATGGCCGGTCAGCACTCCAACCGAATCTGATGTCGAATATTTCCACACTTCCACGTATAAAGGTTTTTCATTGGATAAAGATAGCGCCGACCAGGTGATCCTTTCCCGAACCGACCTCAAATACGCCTGGGGTGTGGGCGCGCCTGCCGTCGCTACGGCCGCGGATAAAGGCACCATTTATCTTGATCATGAACCGACAGATTCCAAAGGACTGCAGACTTATCCGACCTATGTGAGCAACGGCAATGCTTGGTTTTCTTTGGGCAATCTCAAGGACGTCAATGTCAAATTGGCCTTCAATGCCACTTACGAAGACGCTAATAAGAATTTCGAAATCGAGGTCTATGCTTCCAAGAGCGAGGCCGAAAGCGGAACGGCCGCTCCGCTCGTATCTTTCTTTGTCCCTTATTCCAACGCTTTGAATTATTCGATTGTCGGGGCGAAGACGACCTTCGCCTTTGCGGGATCGACAGGAGCCGAAAGCTATGAGGTGACGACTTCGAGCGCCCCAACCCGTTGGGCCGGGTTATATTCCGGCAATGGCGTTTCCCGCATTGATGGGGAAACCGTTGACCTAAGCCATATCGTCGGGTCGGCTTATTTCTATCCCGTTTCTTAATTATCCATGATCCTTTAAAAGAACCTTCCGAGGGTTCTTTTTTTCTATCGGGAAGAACGCTATTTATGTTAAAATATCCGCAAATGGACATCTTTGTTTCCTATAGTGCCCTCTTCTTTGCGGGCGGGGTTATCGGTTGGGTCATCGAATTGTTCTTTCGCCGCTTCGTGAGCGCGGGTCGGTGGGTCAACCCCGGCTTCCTCACGGGTCCGATTCTCCCTCTTTATGGCTTTGGGCTCATCGGTTTTTATTTTCTTGCCAACGTCATTCCCTGGTCGGCGCTTTCCTCCCAAGGATGGCTTAATTATCTCATTGAGGTTCTGGCCATCGGGGCTCTCATGACGCTCCTCGAATACATCGCGGGCCTCATTTTCATAAAAGGCTTGAAAGTCCAACTTTGGGACTATTCAACCCAACCCTATAATTTTCAGGGGATTATCTGCCCTTTTTTCTCGGCCATTTGGACTTTGTTCGGCATCCTTTATATCTTTGTACTAAATAATACTTTCCTCGATTTTTCCGCTTGGGTCCTCCGCAACGAATTGGCCATGGGGATGCTTCTTTCTTTTTTCTATGGCATCCTTTCCGTGGACTTTGGCTGGTCGATCGGCCTTCTTGCGAAAGTCCGACAAGCCGTCGCCGATTCCGGTTTTGTCGTCTCTTGGGATAAGATCAAGGATTCCTTCCAAGACCAGTTTAAAAAAGCCAAAAAACGTTACAACTGGCTTTTTGCTTTATCCGCCAAGAAAGATGAATGGCAGGCCATGTTCAATGAATACCTGGGCACCGCCAAGAAAGAGGCGGAGATGAGGGCCGAAGAACAGAAGAAAAAGCAAGAGATCAAAATCGAGAAATCAAAAACTCGTTTATCTAAGAAAAAGGCAAAAGGGAAGAAAAAATGAATTTTCCCACGGGCAGCCGAGGCATCGCCTTTTGGTTTTTGATCGGTCTTTTCGCCGCGGTTTCAGTCATTAATGTCATCGCAGGTTTTTTCGAGGCAGAAAAAATCCGGAAACTCACTAAGCCCCTCTGCATGCTTTTCCTAGGAAGCGCAGCCGCGGTAGCCGTTCCTTCCTATCCTTTGATCTATATCGGGGCCTTCGCGGGGCTGGCCGGGGACATTTTTCTGATTTACAAAAACAACCAAAAAATGGTGGTCGCCGGCATTCTGTTTTTTTACCTCGGGCATCTTTGTTATTTTGGGGCGATGCTTAGTCTTCTTTTCGCGCGGGGTTTCGTTGATCCTTGGCCCTATAATTGGATTTGGATTTTGCTTTATGCGGTCCTTGCCCCCGCCCTCTTTTGGTATCCGACTTATTTATTGGCCCGCAAAAAAGCTTTTTCGATTTACGGAGCGTTTTATATGAGTGCGGTAGCCTCAGAGGCCATTGTGCCCTTGCTCCTTTATTTTCTCTTCGATCGCGCGGATTATTTCTATCTTTGCGCCATGGGGGGAGTGCTTTTTTGCATCAGCGATCTCATTCTTACCTACACTCTTTTCAAAAAGGATCTTCCGCGAAGGGATTCTTATATCATGCTCACCTATCTTGGGGGGCAATTTTTCATTATTTTAGGTTTGATTTTGAGCGCGCTCAGATAGCCAGATACATCACGAGTTTTTTTAAAGCAGCGGCTCGGTGGCTCACGGCGTTTTTCTCTTCTTCGGAGCATTCCCCGAAATTTATTCCGCTTTTGTCACAGCGGAAAATCGGGTCATATCCAAAGCCCTTCGTTCCTTTGATTTCATGAAGAATCGAACCTTCGCAAACGCCTTCGAAGAAAAGGGGTTTGGAATCTCTTTTTTCCAAAAGGCAAATGCAGCAGCGGTAAGCGGCGCTGCGGTCCTTATGACCTTCCATCCGGCGGAGAATTTCTTTATCCACGATCTTATAATCTCCTCCGAGGCTTTCCGCGAAACGAGCGGAAAAGAGACCGGGAAAATCTCCTAAGGCTTTGATTTCCAAGCCCGAGTCGTCGGCGATGACTGGCCACTTGACAAGTTCTCTTAAAGCCTTGGCTTTGATATAGGCATTTGCCGCGTAAGTCTTCCCAGTTTCAACAGGTTCCGCAAAGATATTTAAATCTTTTGCCGAATAAAGAACGTAACCCAATGGGGCCAATATTTCACGATATTCGCGAACTTTGTCGCTGTTATGCGTGGCAATCACGAGTTCTTTGTTCATGGGAGTAGTATAAACCCGAAAAAAGAGAAGCTAAACCATCGGAAAAATTTATTTGGCGTTGGGTTCTTTACCGGGCTTTTTGGCCAAGGCATTTTTCGAAGACAAAAGCCAAACGATGGGAAAAATCGTGATAATTCCCATTACTATGGCGATTCCTCCGCAGATGATGAAGTAAATTACCTAAGGGATGGCCATTACGGTGAACAACGGGGTTCCGCTATCGATGGCATTTTGCAAAGGAATTCCGGCGGCCCCGGAACCGACATAAAGCGGAAGGTCTATCGCCAGCATGGCGATATTGGCGAAAAGAGGAATAATTGACAAGAAACTCTCGGCTTTGCAATGGTTCCTGGAATCCGTGCCATCGGTCGCCATGGCATTGAAGGCCGCGTTGTTGGAAGTGCTGCCGAAAAAGGTCATGCCGCAATTGGCGATGGTCATCGAAACCCCAACCAACAAAATAGTCGAAGCCTGATTCTTCGTGAGGGCGAACACGTTGTCGTAACTTAATAAGCCAAAGGCGAAAATTGCAAGGCCCCAAATGGTCATGCCCAAACAGGTTTATCAATAAAAGGATTCCGGAACCAGCAGAATTTGGAATAAAGAACTTTATTGCGCTAATTATCTGGTTTCCTCCTTTCAATGGATTCCATGTTATTATTGCCTGGTCTATGAGCAAATCTTATGAGGCTTTTAGAACCGAGCTCTATGGTTCTGGCTACGACATCCGTTCTTTCAAAGTTTATAAAATGGCGGGCCCCGACCTTCCAACCGCAGGATTGACCATCCCTTGCCTTAAGGCCATTGCCTCAAAGCATTTTTCCGATGGTGAATTGGACCCCGAGGAATTCTCTTTGACCGAATCGCTGGAACTCACGATGTGCTACTTTTGGCTTTCGTTAAAAAGAATTAAGACTTTCCGGGATCAGATGGATTTTTTGGCGAAAAAACTCCGCTATGCCAAAAGCTGGATCATCACCGATTCGTTGGCGCAGTTCATGAGAAAAGGCGAAGAGGTGGAATTTCTTCCCTATTTTGGTCTTTTCGTTAAATCGAAATACCTTTATAAAAAAAGATTTGCTTATGTCTATGCCATAAAATATTATCGCGAGGGAGACATCTCGCTTTTTCTTAGCGGAATGATCCCCGACGAGGAATATTATGTCTATATGGGCCAAGCTTGGCTTTTGGCCACATTGGCCATTCGGCATTTTGAGGAGGTGAAAGATTTTCTCTCTTGTTCTCCAATGCCCGAAGCCTTGAAACGGAAAGCGATTTCCAAAATAGTGGATTCCTTTCAGATTACCGATTCGCAAAAACAAATCGTCAAAGAAATCCGAGCAAAACTCAGATGATTTGTCATTGCCATTCATAATCGACAAAAAAATATTTTTGTTTTTAACAACTTTTCGATGCTCAGAAAATTTGATGTGATATTCTTTTTAGGGAGAAAAGCCATCATGAAAAATCTCGATATTCGGAAAGCTTTCACTTACATCGAAGAAGGCCCCGTGATTCTGATTGGGGTCAACGATGGGAAGAAAAATAGCATTATGACGATTTCTTGGACTATGGTCTTGGATTTTTCAGGTCGCTTCGCCATCTGCACGGGCGCTTGGAACGAATCCTTTAAGACCCTGATGAAGACCAAGGAGTGCACGATTAATATCCCGTCGGTTTCATTGCTCGAAAAAGTCGTGAAGATAGGGGACTGCGATGGCTCCAAAGTCGATAAATTCAAAGAATTCGATCTCACGCCTCTTAAGGGCGAGAAAACCTCTGCGCCTTTGGTCAAAGAATGTTTAGCGTCTTTTGAATGTCGGGTCGAGAAGTATATTTCTAAGGAAAGCATTCTGATCCTTCAGGCCGTGGCGGCTTACGAAAACGAAGACCTTCAAGACCGGAGAGAAATCCACGCGATCGGGGATGGGACCTTTGTGATCGATGGAGAAAAAAAGGATCTTCGTTCTCTGATGAAAGACAAGATTCCGAAAGGTCTTTGATTTTTGGCGAGGGGGCCAAAGAAATCAATCAGACGATGCGTTGATCCAATCAAAGAGTTTTTTGGCTGCCGCTTCGGGTCCGGTTTTGGCTTTCCCTTCGATTCCTAATTTTGTATAGATAACCCCGAGTTTCGTTCCGCCTTTTTCCATTAGGTCAAAAAACTTGTTAACGAGTTCATGAGTCTCTTTTTCACATTGGACCGGTCCAAAAGGATTGGCGAAATATGAGCTGACAAGGCCGACTTCACCTGTCGTGCCTTTGGCTTTTCGCTTACCTTCCTCGCAAATTTCGATCATTTTGCCTTTTGGGAAGAATCGAATCCCTTCGTCGTCATCTTCATAATTATCGGCGTAAAGGAAAATATCAACCTCCCATTTTTTCATGATTTCTTTGTAGGGGGTGCAGGGAAAGACAATGCGGGCGTTCGTTTCTCCGAGGTTGTACATGGCGGCTAAGGAAAGATGGGAATAAACATATCCGACATCCAGGTCATCCAACCTCACAAAGGCCCCGATCTCGGTGCCACGGGCGTAGACTTTTCCGTTTTCATCGAAAAGGGTTCCCATATCGTCGAAAATCACTTTGATATCTTTTAAATAAGCTTTGGCAAGTTTTCGGAAGGCCTCAATGCTTTCGGATTTTCCGGCTCCGCTATCGCCCATGATCACAACGCGAAATTCTTTGCCGCTCTTCATGATGATATCCACCATGGAACCATGGATCGGAAGGGCTTCTTTCTTGATCATCCGAAGATTATGGAGAGTCAGGATGAGTTTTTTGAGATAGCCGAAATAATCCGCTTCATCGGTCTTGGAAACATAACCAACCATCAAATCGTTTTTCCGGTCAATGGTGTAAGTTCCGGTGGTGGAACCTTTATCTCCGCCATAAACGATGAGGATATCGGGTTTTTTGCCTTCGCATGAAGCGAGGTCGGCTTTTTGGAAAAGATTCAAGGCCCCGACGAGACAACTCGCATAACGAAAATTGAAATATAAATACACAAGACTTTCTCCGGCGTATAAGGGCAAACAAAACCATTCGGAAGGATCGAGCGAAAGATTAGCCGCAAGATTTTCGGAGCTTTCTTCGTAGACCCCAATACGCTTGTTCCGCTTGGTTTCAGTGGCATACGGAAGGTTAAGATCAGCGGAGGAAACGAAGGGGATATTGTTAAGATAACAATATTCAGAAGGATAAGGAATCATTAACTTTCTTACGGCAAAACCCGCCACGAAACCAACGGAATAATCGGTCTCTAAAGTTATGGCTTCCCCCGTGATGTGCTCCTTCAAAACATAATAAATCCGAAAAACGGCTTTGCGGACAAAAAGCATTTTGGGTTTAAGACCGAATAAACCCTTTTTCTCGGGATCTTCTTGATAGGCGAAACGATCAATGTGAAGCCAGTATTGGAAGAGACCTTCCACGAGTTTGAAAAAAGGAAGTCCTTCATCTCCTAGCGCTTTTGCGAAGCGTGGGGTCGCAACTGCGATTTCTTTTCGGGTGGAAACCAATAATTGTTTGATCAAGAAAAGGACATCCGCTTTCAAATCGGGAAGTCGTCGTTCGAAAAATTCAAAAAGCTCGGCATCGCTATCCTTCAATGAATCCAGATATCGGAAAAGAACTTCTTGGAAAGCCGGCGAAAAAACCAAATCCACATCATGGGAGATTTTCGCTTGTCCCTTGGCTTCCCCCGATTCCACGCCGCTCAAAGAAGTGACGAAGACATTATCCTTGAAGTAATACTGACTCATGGTTCAATCCGTCGCATCCTTGATCGTTTTGGCCAAACCATGAATCTCCGAAAGAGACAACGAGCTAAGAGCGACCCTTAGGCAATCGATTCCGGTCGGGGCCAAGAAAACGTTTTCTTTTTCAAGGCGAAGCGAGGCTTTAAAGGCATCAACGCAAGGTATCGAAACGAAGAATCCCGAGACATAAGGGTAATAGTCAAGGCCGCATTCATTTGCTTCTTTAAGGAACATCGAGGCCCTTTTTGCCACGATTTCTCGGTTAATTCCAATTTCTTTTTTCAGTTCGGCGAAGGACTTTTGATCGCCCAAAAGCTCGGCGATGACGTTCATGGCCATGTGGTTAGGGACGCTCCAGATGGCGCGGGCCTTGGCCTTGGCTTCTTCGAAGACTTCCTTGGCATGCCCTTTGTCTTTAGAATAAATCGCCAAGGCTCCAATCCTAAGGCCATAGAACGAAAGAGTCTTGGAGAAAGAAAAAGCGAAGTAAACCATTATGCTTTTGGGCAAGGACTTTATAGTGGCTATCATTGCTTCTCGCTCTGCGTCCTTGGCATAATCAAGATAAGCGCAATCCACCACCAGGGAAACTTTTGCGGCAATATCATTTTCGCTCAGGATATTGGCGATGCCATCCCATTCTTCGACGGAAAGGCAATAACCGGTCGGATTCTCGCAGGGATCGTTGATCACCAGCGTAAGAGCGTCGTATTTGGCAGTTAGTTTCTTCAAAGTGTTTTTGAGTCCCGCCAAGTCAAATCCTCTTTTTTTGAAAAGACGATAATATTCGACTTTCAGCCCAAAGGATTTGGCGATGGCTTCATAATTGGGCCAGTCCAAAGAGGGGATCACCACCGCGGTGTTGCCTTTTTGGGAGAGAGGGAAACTCAGGGCCAAGGCTCCGGTTCCCCCGATGGTGGCTAAACAAAAGAATTGTTTATCCCTCACTTCTTGGTCAAAATCATTTCCTAAAAACCATTTCCTCAGATTTTCGCGATAAGCGACTTCACCTGGGACGGAAGGATAAATGAGATCCCCATCTTTGACGTGCTCGGAAAGAAGGCTCCTAACTCTTTCGGAAACCGGAAGAACTCCTTCTTCCGTGTACATCATGCCAATCGAACCATTGATGACTTTGATTCCTTGTTTCCGTCTCTCGGTGGCAATTTGATTGAGTGTCAGGATGATATCGTTTTTGTTACTGGCTTTTGGCATAGGAATGAATCCTTCTTTTTCAAAACATAACTATTCTAGTGAGTCGGAACGTCAAAAAGAACTGAAGAAGTGTTTTTTGACTTATTATTTTCGCCAGTCCCGTTTGACAGACCCTTTTATTACGGAATCGGCTTAACACGGAACGCCAAAATAAAATCGGATCTTTTCTCAGAGCGGTTATTTCGTGCCTGAATATCTCAAGGAACGAAACAAAGTGCTCGTTTTCCGACTGTTAAGGTCGTAAGGACTTTCTGAGTTTTTTCCTCGAGCCTTTTTCCATGAAACGACAGACGATCGCCCAATTTCTTTTTGCATTTTTTGGTGGTTGATCCTGCCAATCGAAAAATTGCGGCAAAAAAAGTTTTGAGGAGTTGCTCGGCAAGACTAATATTGATTCGTTGGCGGCCGTTCAAGTTTATCGGATTTTGAGGCAAAAACCTTTATGAAGGAAAATGATAAAAAGCAAAAAATCCTCAGTCTGGCGATATTTTTCTTTTTTTATGCCATGGCTTATGGAGGAGGTTTTCTCGCCTCTTTTTGGATCGACGATCTTTTAGGGCGTTTATTTTTCTTTGATGTGGCGGCCACGGCGATCATTTGGGTCTTTTCACTGGTTCTGAAAAATTCCAGCGTCTACGATCCCTATTGGAGTCTGACCCCCTTGGCGATCCTTTTGTATTTGGCCGTCGTTTATTGGCCTCTTGATCTTTATCAGTCGATATTCCTTCTTGTTTTCGCCTTCTGGTCGATCCGTCTCACAATCAACTGGATCAAAACGTTCGGTGGCCTCAAATGGGAGGATTGGCGGTATCGGAAATATCGCGAGGAGAATCCTTTGTGGCTATGGCATATCATCAATTTCTTCGGGATTCAGATGTTCCCCACATTGCTCGTTTTCACAGGTCTCCTTCCCGGGATATTCCTCTTGGCCAAGCCTTCGGGTTGGCTCAGTTTATTCGGAGATGCCGTTATCGTCTTAGGAACTTTGCTGGAAATCATCGCCGATCATAACCTCCACGCGTTTTTGAAGGAAAACGCTGCTTTGGAAATAAAACCGGTGTGCCAAAAAGGTTTGTGGAACTATTCCCGCCACCCCAATTATCTGGGGGAGATCTTGGTTTGGTTTGGCGTTTATTTCGCTTTCCTTCCCACGAACCTCGATTCCTGGTTTTTTTTCTTCGGGGCCTTCCTCATTTTCTTCCTTTTCATCTTCATTTCGATCCCTTTGATGGAAAAACGGCAGGTCAGCCGCCGACCCGATTACGCGACTTATCAGAAAACGACATCCGTTCTTTTATTCTGGCCCAAAAAACCCGGAGAGACGTCTTAGGATTCGGGATTTCATAACGAGAAATTCATTTATCGAAAGCCAGGTCAGCGATGCTGCCCCATCGCAAGAATACGCTCGCAAACTTTGGAGATGAGAATGTCATATTCCGGCGTTCTTTCTTCCGGCAGGCCATTGATTTCGATCCGCTCGGCCTTGGGGAATTTCTTGTCCAAATATTCGAGAAGATAGCGGTTATAGTCCTTCATGTGCTCTTCGACGTAATCGAAATCCTTGATGGGAACGTCGGCTTGGGCCAAAGCGTTGGACTTTTTTTCGACGGCCCCGTTTCTTTTTTTGATCCGCTCAATGGATTTTTCTTTGGTCTCTTTGATTAGGATCACATCGTCGAAAGGAAAGGGCCGGCTGATGGCATCGATGGCGTTTTTTTCCTCGTCGGTGATTCGTCCGTGCTTGGCGTGAATGCGGCAATACTCAAAAGCGGAATAGGGAGAGTCGAAAAGCATGACGTCATAGTCTCGGCTCTTCGCCTCCTGAAGCTGGACTTCGTTGGCGGCGGCGATCGAAAGCTGAAGAGGATAGGCCCAAGGCTCCATGTCCTGATAAAAACGCTCCAGGATGTCGTTGATCGATTGGATGGTCACGCTGGGCTCTAAATCCACGAGAAGATTCTCGCCCCGCCTTTCCACTTCGTCGCTTAGATGCTTGACGAAGGTCGATTTCCCCACCCCGATGGTTCCGATGATGGCGACGTTGATTTTCTGGCCGGCCTTTTTGCTTGTTGATTCCATGGGGGCTTCCTTTTCGCCAGTGCTTTTGATGAGAGCGTTATACCATTTTCGACTCCCCATAACCATCTGCTTTTTAAGAGAGGAAAAATAAGGTAAAAATAAAGCCTTGCCCTCATCGACACAAAAGATAAAAGCATTATTTTTTCAGAAATCGCTCACGATTTGCCTAAGCCGGCTTTTGGATTGAGGCAGTATTCTTTGATGTTATTGAAGCACGTTGCCAAAGGAAACCCATCCACGAGGGTATGCGAGACCGTAATATTCAGGGTCAGATGGTAGCGGCCATCCGCCTCAAGGCGATATTGATCCCAAAGGATTCGGGGCACCGAAAGAGAATCATGGTTGTTGGCCGGCGTCGGATGAGTCATCCCCTTGATGGCCAGGAAAGGAATGCAGGTCGAATAAATAACTTCCGGTTTGTCGCAGATGGGGAAGGCGTCGAGCTCATCGCTGGGTTGCATTTTTTTGGCTTGGTCCGTGAGGGCCTTGACCTTCTCATAGAATTTGGGAAAATCCCATTCCATCCTTAGACCCGTATTCTCATAGACGCCCGATTCCGTCATGACCGTCCAAGTCGGATGGATGAGATCATAGAGATAGACTTTGCCTTTGACTTCCCGCATCCGCAGCTCGGAGACGCTATTGACGCCTTTGACGACGATATAAAGGAAATAAGGAAAAAAAGACTGGCCTTTCTCTTTCGACAATTTCACGATTTTATCGACATCGATATCCACGTCAAAACCATAGGAAGGATCTGGAAAAGTCGAGAACCATTTATATTGGTTCCGTTTGGGGTAGGTGCTTAGATCGATTTCTTTTCTCATAAGGGTATTATCCTGAAAAAGTCTTTGAAAAGGAAGACGCCTTTACTCGAATTCGATTGTGGCAGGGGGTTTGGACGTGAAGTCATAAAGAACCCGATTGACCCCTTTGACCTCATTCACGATGCGGTCGGACGTTTTTCTCAATAAATCATAAGGAAGCTCGACCGGTTCGGCGGTCATGAAATCTTCGGTCGAAACCGCCCTCAGCACAACGGCATATTCATAAGATCTTTCGTCCCCCATCACCCCGACGCTCCGCATATTGGTGAGAGCGGCGAAATACTGCCCCATTTTTCCTTGGAGGCGGGCTTTCGCGATCTCTTCTCGGAAAATCGCATCGGCCTCTTGGACGATTCGGATTTTCTCTTTGGTGATGGGCCCGATGATCCGGATGGCCAAGCCGGGTCCCGGAAAGGGTTGCCTTTGCACCAGCTCCTGGGGCAATCCCAAGAGAGTTCCGACTTCGCGAACCTCGTCTTTGAAGAGATCCCTCAGCGGTTCCACCAAACCTTTAAAGGGGATGTTTTTGGGCAAACCGCCAACGTTATGATGGGATTTTATCTTGGCGGAGAGACCTAAACCGGATTCGATGCGGTCAGGATAAATGGTCCCTTGGGCCAGATAGTCGGCGTTTGGGATCTTTTGGCTTTCGGCCGCGAAGATGTCGATGAAACTCGCCCCGATGATTTTCCGTTTTTTCTCGGGATCGGAAACGCCTCTCAGCCGTTTAAGAAACAAAGACGAGGCATCAATGGGGATAAAATTGAGATCGAATTTTCCTTTGGGCCCAAAGATTTTTTTGACTTGCTCCGCTTCATCTTTTCGGAGCATCCCATGATCGACGAAAACGCAATAAAGATTCTTTCCGATGGCTTGGGAGATCAAAGCGGCGGTGACCGAAGAATCCACTCCGCCCGAGAGAGCGCAGATGACATTTTTGCCTCCGACTTGCGCCCGGATGTCTTTTATCTTCCCCTCGATGAAGGATTCGCTGCGCCAGGTGGGGCGGCAGCGGCAGATCCCATCGATGAAATTCTCAAGGATCTTCTGCCCTCGCTCCGTAGGCACGACTTCGGGGTGAAATTGGGTGGCATAAATCTTCTTCTCAGGGTTTTCGAAAGCGGCATATTCGCAGGTCGGTGATTGGGCGGTCCCTACGAACCCCGCGGGAAGTCGGCTCACCTTATCGCTGTGGGACATAAAAACGCTAGTGGGGGACCCGATTTCCTTAAATAAAAGGGATTTTGTTGTGATTTCAATCTCCGTTTTCCCATATTCGCTCATTGGGCAAGGCCTTACCTCGCCCCCGAATTCGTAGGCGATGAGTTGGGCTCCATAGCAAATTCCGAGAATTGGTTTTCCCAAAGCGAAAACCGCCGGGTCAAGATGGGGGGAAGAGGAATTGTAAACGGAATTGGGGCCGCCCGTGAAAATAAGGCCTTTGACGGAAGGATCGCTTAATGCGGACAAAGGAGCGGTATAGGGGAGGACCAAGGAGAAAACGTGGCATTGTCGCACGCATCGAGCGATCAGTTGGCTGTACTGGCCGCCGAAATCGAGAACGATGATTTGATCTGTCTCCAAAGCGGCACCTCCTCAAAAGGGTTCGCGAAATGCTGCATCTCCGTTTTAGGAATAACAACCCATTATATAACCTTGCGCCAAAACCATCCGAAAACTTTTTCGTTTCATCAACGGATTCCGCGATGGCTTAATTTTGCTTTCGAAAAACTCAAATCGTCTCGAACTGGCTGTTATAAAGATTGGCATAGAAACCGCCCTTGGCCAGAAGTTCCGTATGAGTGCCGCTTTCGACGACATCGCCTTCATTGACCACCAAGATCAGATCGGCGTTCTTGATCGTCGAAAGACGGTGGGCGATGACGAAGGAAGTGCGGCCTTCCATCAATTTGTCCATGGCGGCCTGAATCTGCAATTCGGTTCTGGTATCAACGGAGCTTGTGGCTTCGTCGAGAATCAGCATCGGGGCGTTTTTGATCATGGCCCGGGCGATCGTCAGTTGCTGCTTTTCGCCGGCGGAAAGGCTGGATTCATCGCCCAGCACGGTGTCGTAGCCCTTTGGCAGCGTCATGATGTAATGGTCGATGCCAACCGCCTCGCAGGCTATTTTGACTTCTTCATCCGTCACATTTTTTTCGCAATAGATGACGTTTTCCTTGATGGTCCCGCCGAATAACCAGGTATCCTGGAGAACCATGCAGAACTGATTGTGGACTTCTTCGCGCGTGACCTCCTGAGTCGAAATCCCATCGATGGCGATGGTCCCGCCGTTGACCTCATAGAAACGCATGAGCAGGCTTACGAGCGTGGTCTTGCCGGCTCCAGTTGGACCGACGATGGCGATCTTCTGACCGGGAAGGGCGGTCAAAGAAAAATCATGGATGATGATTTTGTTCGGATCATAGCCGAATTTCACATCTTTAAGTTCGACGAGGCCCTTGCTGGCCCCTAAGTGTTTGACTTTGTTGCTCTCATCCGCCATCTCGTCTGCTTCTAAGAAATTGAAGACTCGCTCGCTCGCCGCCGCCGTCGTCTGAAGGCTTGTGGCGACTTGGGCCAGCTGAGACAAAGGCTGGGTGAACAAACGGACGTAAATCATGAAGGCCACGATCACGCCGAAGGAGATCGTGCTATTGAGGACGAGATACACGCCGAGAACGCAGACAACGACATAGCCGAAGTTCCCGATGAAGACCATGATCGGCATCATAAGCCCCGAGAAGAATTGGGATCTAAAGCCGCTGTCCTTGAGTTTTTGATTGATGGATCTGAAAGTGCCTTCCGCCTCTTTTTTCCCGTTGTAGGCTTTGATGACGTTAAAACCGGAATAGGTTTCCTCGACGTGCCCATCCATGGCCCCCAGGTTATTCTGTTGGAGCAAAAAGTACTTTTGGGATTGGCGGATGATGACGATCATCATAACGAAACCGATGACCGTCGAAGCGACGGCCGCGAGGGCCATCCAATAATTGGTGATAATCATCATGATGAGCGACCCGAAGAAAAGGGTCACCGAGGAGATGAGCGTCCCCAAACTCTGGTTCATCGTCTGGCCGATCGTGTCGACGTCGTTCGTCACCAAAGAAAGGACGTTGCCATAAGAGGTCTTGTTGTAGTAAGCCACGGGGACCCGATTGATCTTCGCGGAAACGTCTTTGCGCAGGCGCCGGCTGATGCTTTGAGTCGCCGTAGCCATGATGAAACCCTGAGAGAAGGACAAAACAAAACTGATGGCGTAGATTACGACGAGGAAGGCGCAGATCGTCAGCACGCCTGACATGTCGATGCCCTTCGGGCTGAACATGCCATTGTTGAACATCCCATTGGTTTTGGTGCCATCCCCGGTGATGAGATTAGTGAGCTCGCTGAGTTTATTGGGTCCCAATAAAGTCAAAATCGCGCCTCCGGCCGCCGCCACGAAAGCGACGCCGGCCGCAATCCATTCCGGCTTGCAGTATTTGATCAGCTTGGCCCAGGTGTTTTTGAAGTCCTTGGGTTTTTCGAAGCCACCGTGAAAGCCGGGGCCTCCCCGCATGACTGGGTTTTTCTTCGTTTTGACTTTGATTTCCGTGTTTTCCATTAGGCCAACTCCTTCTGCGATAATTGCGACAGCGCGATTTCTTTGTAAATGGGGCAGCTTTCCAGAAGCTCACGATGCTTTCCGATGCCGACGATTCTGCCCTTATCGAGGACGACGATTTTATCGGCGTCCATGATCGTCCCGATGCGTTGGGCCACGATGAGGGTGGTGGCGCCTTGGACTTGTTCCTTAAGAGCGGATCGCAGCGTGCGATCGGTGCGGTAATCGAGCGCAGAGAAGGAATCGTCGAAGATATAGATCTCAGGTTTCCAATAAATGGCGCGCGCGATGGCTAAGCGCTGTTTTTGGCCTCCGGAGAGGTTCGTTCCGCCCCGGGCGACCATGGCGTCATAGCCATCGGGCATCGCTTCGACGAAATCTTGGCCTTGAGCGATTTCCACGGCCTTTTTCAAACCTTCGTCGGAAGGCTTTTTTCCATTATCGCCAAACTCCACGTTGCTTTTGACGGTCCCCGAGAACATCACCGCCGTCTGGGGGATATAGCCGATTTTGTCATGGAGGGTCTTGAGTTGGTAATTCTTGACGTCATTGCCATCGATCAAAACCTCGCCCGAGGTGGAATCGTAGAACCGCGGAATAAGGTTGATCAACGTGCTTTTTCCGCTTCCGGTCGAACCGATGAAGGCCACGGTTTCGCCTTTTTTAACGGAGAAACTGATGTCCTCAAGGACGCTGTCGGCCGCCCCGGGATATTTAAAGCCGACATGGCGGAATTCGATTTCTCCGACGTCGACGGTGGGACCCGCCAAAGTTCCATCGTTGATCAACGGTTTCGTCTCGATGACTTCTTCAATGCGCCGGGCGGCAACTGAGGCGCGGGGGAGCATGATGAAAACCATGCCCAGCATCATGAAGGCCATCACGATTTGCATCGCGTAATTCATGAAGACGACCATGTTGGAGAAAAGCGTTATTTTATCGAGCATGGTGGCCTGATTGATCAGATAGGCCCCGATCCAGTAAATGGCCAAACTCAAGCCATTGAGGAGCAAAAACATCCATGGGGCGATGAGTGCCATTATCCGTTGGGCGAAAAGATTGGTTTTGGTCAATTCATCATTGGCTTTCCCGAATTTGTCTTCTTGGTATTGGTCGGCGTTATACGCTCGGACGACCAATAAGCCGGTGAGATTTTCTCGCGTCACGCGGTTAAGATCATCGGTCAGTTTCTGAATTTTCGTGAATTTCGGAATCACGAAAGCGACGATGATGCCGATCATCACGAAAAGCAGGGCCACGGCGACGCCGGTCGCGGCCGTCCATTCAATGCCTTTGCCCGCGATTTTGATAATGGCCCACACGGCCGTGATCGGAGCCTTGATGAAAGCTTGGAGTCCCATCGCGATGATGAATTGGACCTGAGTCACGTCGTTCGTGGAACGGGTGACCAAACTCGCCGTCGAGAAATGGTTCATTTCTTCCGAGGAGAAAGACATGGCCTGCTTAAACTGCAGCTCCCGGAGATGGGCTCCGAAATCCGCTGAGACCTTCGCCGCCAGACCTGCGACGACGATGGAAGAAGCCAAACTTCCCAAGGCGCATAAAAGCATCCAGCCGCCATCGATTAGCACCTGATTCATGGCATCGGAAGTCGAACCGGAGCTGGATTCCGCCAAAGTTGCCATATCCGACATATAATCCGGCATTTTGAGATCGAGATAGACCTGCAGCACGATGAAAGCCAAGGCGATGGCGATCATGATCCAGGATTTGCGCTGCAAATGTTTTAAGATTTTTATCATTCGTTTTTCCTCTTTATTTATTAATGGGTAGGTCAGATGATTTTCGAGGGATTAATAACTCATTGGGATTTGGGATCGTTTTCCGGGCTTTCGGCGATGGAAATGATTCGTTTGAGGATGCGGAGGGATTCTCGCGTATCTTCTTCGCCCAACAGTTCCAGCAATTTGGAAATTCGGGTGATCGCCTCATCGTAGCGGGCCCGTCCCAATTCACGGCCTTTGTCCGTAATCTGAAAAAGGGTTTTTCGATGATCGCGCGAATCGGTTTTTCTCTCGACGTAACCTATCTTGGCGAGCCGATCGATCACCGCCGTGACCCGGGAAGGCCCAAAATGGATGGCTTTGGCGAGCGTCGTGGGCGATACGGGCTCATCATGTTTGATCAAATAGATCACCGTGGCCCGGCCTCCTTCGCTGATGCCGTCGAGGACCTGCTGAGGCATCGTATGGCGGAATCCCATCATCGTTTCGATGATTTCCTGCGCTGTTTTTTTATAATCCATTCGTTGCCTCCCATAAAAAGTATTTCATACTGTGAAGTATTCTACTATGCGAGGCTGCGAAAACAAGCAATATGCGCGAGCGGCGAAAAAAGTAGTGAGATTCCTTGGGTATTGGTGGGTTTTTGAAAGCTGAAAGCGCTTTTCAGGCGCGCTGTTTTGCGTATATTATTAAAAACGCATGACACAAGAGCAACGGGATATCGGGATTAGGATATTGACTCGGAAACGCCGGGTTTTCATGATTTTGATGATCGTTTTCTGCTCTTTGACCGGCGTTTATCTGCTGATGGGTTTGGCCACGGCCCTCTCTTATATCGAGATGTTTCCGGTTTTTCTGATGGTCAGTTTTATCTTCTTGGTTCCTTTTATTGTCTTTCTTTGCCTCTTTCTCAAAGCCCACGGCGATTTGAAAAGCGACAAAGCCATCGCATCGGCCTCCCGGCGCGGTCTTGCCGTTTCTCCGAAGAACCTCTTCTCCATCGCCCCCACTTTCCAAAAGACTTTTCAAACTTTGGCCTATCCCACCACCGTCGGGATCGATGAGCCCAGAGGCCTCGTTCAATTCTTCTGCCCAACGGTCGAAAACGGCCGGAGGCGAAAAAAACTCACGCCGGTTTTTGCCATTGAAAGAATCAAAGATTTATCCGTGTATTCGGATGGGGTATCCCGTGACGTTGGAAAAGCGAAAGAATCCGGCAAGGCCATGGCCGATCAAAATGCCAACATAGTCGAGATATTCTTCGATGGCGTCGATAATCCTTATCTTAGTTTCGATTTCGGAAGCAACCGCGGCGAATGCTTTCGGTTCTTTGAAACGCTGAAGCTCGCCTTTCGGCAGCCTCGGCCCAAATCCGGAGAGAAAAATTGATGGCCGATCGTCAATTTGGTTTCGTTTCTTTTTTCGTTTTCAAGGCTATCAACGTCGGGTCCTTGGCTAAGGCGAAGGGGAGATGAAACTCGACTCAAAGCCACTTTGCTCATCTTGTTGTTGATGGAATGATCCTCGGCCTTCGCCGGCCTCGAAAGCCAGAAAAACCCGGCCTCGAAAGCCATTGGCTCTCCCGGTGTTGTCTAGAGATCGTATTTTCATGGGAATCCCCTTGCGGATTTCTCCATTCGATAAAGTGGTGGCTCTTCCGTTTTCTTTGCGTTTATTTTCGAAAAACGGCCTTCGGGGCCCGGACTTGATAATGTTTTCCTCGGAAGATATCATTTTAAGACCAAGGGGGCATCTTTATGAAATCAAGCACCGCGCGGATCGTCGTCGCCATTTCAAGCGTCATCTTGGGAGGCCTTTCGACGATAAGCTGGTTTTGATGATCGGAACGCCTGGTTTTTTGGCTGAGTTTTGTTCTCTCCGCACTTCTGACGGTCGCCGGGATTCTCCTGCTAACCCTCAAATCAAAAGACGCCCAAAGAGGGATCATGGTCGTCGCCTCCGTTTGTTTTTGCTTCTGCCTTTTAATCGGCCTATTTTTCTTCGCCATTCCAACCATCGGCTTCGTCACAGGATTGATCATTATTGCGGTTTTCGGCGTCCCTTTCGCTTTTGCGATCGTTTACTTCGTTCAAAGCGGGAAAGAAGAGAAAATAATGGAGGAAGCGGATCTTTATCAGGTTCCCATCAGTTCAGTCACGGCTTCGGCTCCCACTCCGGACTATTTGGAGAAACTCAAAGAACTGAAGCCGCTTCTTGATTCGGGAGCGTTGGCCCAAGAAGAATTCGATCGCGAAAAACAAAAACTTCTTGGTTGATCCCCCTTTGGCCTTTTCATTTTAATAAAGGCATTTCAATTTTTCGCCATGGATTATCTCAACAATTAAAATCGCCCAATTTTGAAACAAAAAAACTTAAAATTTTCGGGGTTTTTGCGATTAAGGCCAGCCGCGCCTCTACGATGAGGTCGGAATGGTCTTGCCGCCGCGAGAATTTTAGAGACCTCTAAATAATCAAAGGCCTCCGGGGAAGAGGCCTTGGCAATAACAGGGAGGCTATTTTTTTCGTGGCAATGGCGGGGGATTTCGTCAAATAGGGGACTGTTTGGCTATTTTGACGAATGCCTCCACGATGGCCGGATCGAATTGGGACCCCGAACAATTGATGATTTCCTTGATGGCGTCTCTGGGCGAACATTCTTTCCGATAACTCCGATGGTTGGTCATGGCGTCGAAAGCGTCGGCCACCGAAATGATCCGCGCCTCAAGTGGGATTTCGTCGCCTTTGAGACCGCGGGGATAGCCTTTCCCATCCCATCTCTCGTGGTGCGAATAGACGATTTCGCAGAGGTTCGAGAATTCGCCGGAATCCTGAAGGATCCGATAGCTCCTCGCGGCATGCGATTTCATTACCTTCCATTCGGCCTCGCTGAGTTTCCCGGCTTTGTTCAGGACGTCCTCCGGTATTCCGATTTTGCCGATATCATGGAGGTAACCGGCCGTCTTAATGCGATTGACGCCATTGATGTCCATTCCCATTTGCTGAGCGATCCGAGAGGCGATTTTGCCCACCCGGAGCGAATGCATTTTCTCGCGGACGCTTTTCTCGAAAAGGGCGTTCATGATGACATTGATGGTTTTGCCTTTGAGGCTTTTCTCGTCGAAATACTTGTTGGCGTAAAGAAAACTTTCGGCCTTCTTCATCAACTCCTGAAGGTCTTCTTTGGCCGCGGTTTGAACGGCATAGCCCAAGGCCACCGAAAGGCTGGGTTTGCTGGATCGGTTTTTCTCGCCTTTCGCCATGATGAGTTCAAGGTTCTTGACCCATTCGCCCATCTCTTCCTCGGAAGTGTCCGCTTTGAGGACGGCGAATTCGTCCCCGCCGACCCGGGAAATCACGTCCCCGGGTTTGGAATGGCTGCTTAAGAATCCGGCCGTTTGTTTCAAAAGATCGTCCCCAAAGGCATGGCCCATCGAATCGTTGATGATTTTGAGGCCATTCAAATCTCCCATGACGACCGCCAACGGAAAATGGCCGCCATCGTTGAGAACCTCAAACTGGCTTTCGAAATATCGGCGGTTGTAGAGATTAGTCAGATAATCGTGGGTGCTGATATAGACGTTTTCCTTGTAGTTCTCCACCCTTTCGGTGGCATCGAAGATAATCGAGAACAAAACGGTTTTGTCGTTATAAGGGATGGGCGAGGCCGCCACGTCAACGTAACGGATTTCCCCGTTTTTGAGGCGGTGCGGAAAAGTAAAATATTTTTGGCTTTGTTCCGCCGCCTTGAGGAGCAGCTCCTGAACTTCCGTTTTGGGCAGGGTGTTGATGTCCTGAATGGACATCTTCAATAATTCTTCTTTGGAATAACCATAGAAAGCGACGGCGGCGGGATTGGTTTCGAGGATCTTCCCGGATTTCGGCTCAATGAGGAACATGACGGCCTCGTGATTTTCGAACATCGAATCCCGCTGGGCCAATAAGCGCGACATGTTGAGTTCGTCCTGATTCCTTTTAACGATGTTCCACAGTCCGCCCAGGATGATGGCGAGAGATCCCGAATCCTCCTCGTTGTAGTCGGAGGACTTATTCGCGAAATCGGCGACCGCCGCCAGTTTTCCTTTATCCATAAAAGGAACGGAGAGGAAACGGCGAAGCGGAAAGGAGCCTGTTTTCGTTTTGATCATGGCGGGATCCTGGGTTTCGAAATCGTTGATCAAAAGCTTTTTCCCGCGCCCCGCTTCGTCCGTCAAAATCCCTTTCTCGTCAATGGCCTGCCAGGCCCCTTGCGAATAACCGGCGTCGGTTTTCACGATCCAAGAAGATTGCGCCATTTCGGAATTAGCAGCGTCATATAGGCTAATATGACCACATTCGCTATTGGTCAATTCGAGGAATTCCTTTAAGGCGAAATCGATGTATTCGCTGGTATTTTCGAAGGGTTTCAGCAAACAATTGGCGAGGATGCGGTTTGCCTGGGTGATTTGATTCAGCTGTTTTCTCCGCCGATCCTCTTCGGTGACGTCTCGGATATAACCCCCGATTCCCAGGGCTGAATCGCCCAAAGGAACTTTGAATTTGCGGGTCTCATAAAGATGCCCTTCCAGCGTTTCAAGGCCCAAAGTAGGGTGATCGTTTTGAACGGCGGCCAGATCAGTTTCATGACATTTGGCGGCGGCCGCCGGATCGGTTCTCAGTTCGAAATCGGTTTTGCCCAAAACGCCTTTCTTCGGCAAATTGAAGGAATCCGCCAAGGCTTGGTTGATGATGGTGTATCTGAATTTCCCGTCTTTGAGGAAGAGCATGTCTTCGCTGGAATCCAAAAAGGTTTGGTAAAGGAGGTTGAGGTCGTTGATTTTTTTCTGGATGTCAAGTCTATCGCTGATGTCAATGACCGTGGTCATGAGCGCTTGGCCTCCGTCGCTGGGACACTTCGAGACGTGAACCTCCGCCCATAGGATCGACCCATCGCTTCGAAGGTAGCGTTTTTTGAACGTGGTCGACCCACGGTTATTTTTCCGGAGGTTATTGATCGCTTCATCGCTCAGCGGGAGGTCATCTGGGAAAGAAACATCCCTCCAGGTCTTGCCCTCAAACTCCTTTTTGCTATATCCGAGCATTTTGCACAAAGCCGCGTTGAAGAACATTTCCCCATTGGGAAGGGTGATTGAGTGCCCGACGACGGGACTGTCGAAAAAATAACGGAAAATCTTTCCCTTGGCGACCATTCCTTCCAGGCCAGTTTTTTTAATCTTTTCCCGACGTGCCATTGGTTTGTCTCCTTGGTTTTTAAAAGGGCAAATACGACCAGTCGTCCCTGAAAACGTCTCTCGGGTAGGTGACCAAAAGGGTTTTGACTTTTGCTAAACAATATTTTAGCCCCCCATCCCTCGTCAATTCAATGACGAATGCAAGGCAACTTGATGGAAAAACATCTCTCATTCGCCTTGGGGCTTTCGAATCATTAAAATATGGGAATCCAAGAAGGGCCTAGAATCCCCCAACAAGGCTCTCGCCAAAAGCCATTCAGCGAATAACGCGCGACAAAAACAGGCTCCGTTACGGGAGGGAAAGAAACGCGCCAGCAGCTTCTCGACGCCGGAATATTACGCCTTGATCTATATTATCATCTTTTGGGGTTTTCTCTGCCAAAGGGGACGATTGCAGAGAGATCCTCATTATCCAATGGTTTGCTTCTGTCGCATTCCGTGCTCGATAAGTTTTCTGGTCAGCGGGGCAGGGGCGCGGCCTTAACGTACCTTTTTCGCGTTCTTTTGATTTCTATCGCTTTCTTTCGTTCCACCCATTCCGCCGGGCCTTTTGGGCGTCGCTTTTTCGCATCCTTTCGCGGGCTTTCGTTTTAATGGTCATTTTAAGGGAGAATTATGCACCAAAAAGCCTCGAGGGTTTATGCTGCGGGTCAGCGCAATCGGCTGTGGCCGCTTCTGCGTTGCCTTTCTCGGACGAGGCGATCCTGCGATTCGGCAGCAAATGTTTTTGATGATTCTCTTTCCTTGAATCCGCTATTTTTTAGCCTCATCGCGCTTTGTCGCTTTCCGATGACATCCCATGGTCCTTGGACAATGAAAATCCCAAGGTTTTGAGGCTTTTATGGCAAGGGAGAAGGCACTGGGCTTTTGGAATTTTTCGAGAGGTCTCGGATGATATGTTGACTAATTTTCGATTAAACGCTAAAATAGTCGCAAAGGAATTTTGAATGTACATAAAAAGAGAGATTGAGCCCATCATCAGAAGATATTCTGAGATTTACCCGGCCATCCTTCTGACCGGCCAAAGACAATCGGGGAAATCAACGGTGCTGAAGACGATGCTCGACGGTCGGGCCGAACGATTCGTTTTTGATGACTCGACGCTTCGCCTCTCTGCAGAAAAGGATCCCCGGGGCTTCGTTCGGGGGCTGAAACCCCCGGTGATCCTCGATGAGATTCAAAAATGCGGCTCCCTTTTTCCGGAGATCAAGTCTTACGCCGAGGATCACGAAGGCAATGGTTTGTTTTATCTCACCGGGTCCCAGCCCTACAAACTCCTGAAGGCGGCGGAGAAAGAATCATTGGCCGGGAGGGTTGGGATTCTCACTCTTCTGCCCCTCTCCCTCCGGGAAATCGAGGGGAAGGCAGGCAAGGGGCCTTTCGATCCGTCAAGAGGCTATTCGCCCGAGGACGGGAAAGGGAAGAGCGACCTCTGGGATCTGATCTATCAGGGAAGCTTCCCCCGAAGAGTGGCCTTGCCTATGACCCCCCGGGAATTCTATCCCAGCTACGTCGAGACTTATCTCAAGAGGGACGTGGAGGAGGAGATCCACATCGAAGACCCCCTGAAGTTCGACATGTTTTTGCGGGACCTGGCCGCTCAGACGGGGCAGATGGTTAATCTCAGCAACATCGCCCAAGACATCGGGGTGGCGGTTTCCACCTTGAGCGTGTGGGCCGGCGTTCTCGCCAAAATCGGGATCGTCTATTTCCTTCAGCCGTATTCCTCAAGCGCTCTTTCGCGGGCCACCAAGAGGCCGAAAATGTATTTCATGGACACGGGGCTTGTGGCCTATTTTGGCAAATGGTCGAGCGGGGAAGTCATCAAAAACGGAGCGATGGCGGGGGCCTTCTTTGAGACTTTCGTCGTCAGCGAGATCGTCAAGTCCTTCGTCAACCAGGGCTACGACATGAGCGCCCTCCCGCTTTATTACTACCACGGGAAGGACAAGATCCGGCGGGTGGGCGAGGCCGGGGAAAAACTCTATCAGGAAGCGGAAATCGATTTGCTTCTGGAATCCGGCGACGTCTTCTATCCCGTGGAAATCAAGAAGACGATGACCCCTTCCCCGGCGATGGCCAACGCCTTCCCGCTGATCGACCGCGACAAATCGCATCATCGGGGGGTGGGAACGATCCTCTGCGAATACGATGCGCCCCTTAAAATCGGGGGCGACCTTCAGATCCTCAATCCTTTTTGCATCTAGGAATCGCCGGCGCCTGAGGCGATGAAAGAACAGGAAACCGGTTGGCAAGGCGCCGAGATTGCCTAAAATCAATTCGCCATCGGAGAGTTCCAGTAGAAAAGGCCGACGATCTGCCCTTTGCAAACATCGGGAAAGGCAGGAAATGAAGGATCGGTGCAGGTGCCGAGGTAAATCCGGGCTTTGCAGCGGACGCCAGTTTGGAAATATTCAGGGCTGTCTTTATTTTGGTCGTCGCAATACAGGCTTACGTAGGCGAGGGATCTCTCGGTCCCGTCGTCGTCCAGAAAGGAAAGGACGCTCGCTTTTTCCTCAATGACGCCAGAAACGGTGGTGGCGTCGTAGCCGACGATCGGCACCGTCCCGCCATCCGGGCTTTGAGCCGTTCCAATCTCTTCTGAGGAAACGTTGGTCTCGGCGGCCTGCGCCAAAAAGAAGCCCTTGGATGCGGAAAGCGCCGTCAGAGGGAGAAGGCTTAAGACTAGCGTAATAATCCGTTTTTTCATTGATGTCACCTCTTTAAAAGTTTGTTTTTCTGGAACCTCGCCATCATGTGAGACAGTTTTTTAGGAATCGTGACCATTAATTGCGCTGGAAAGAAAAATTACAACGTAAAGAATTGCATACCTCAAAACCAGTTTAATTGGTTTATCTGCGATTTCCGTTTTCGTCATAATAGCAAGTTCCTTTCTCCTTTGTATCTCTTTTGTAGGCATTAAAAGAAAACGTTCCGAACGAACCAAAGACGCTTCTTTCCACGGAAATCAGAAAAGGGGCTTTCTCGAACGCCTCGTCGGTGAACGTCGAAGCGACGCTGATCGAGAAGACTAAATCGTTATTTGTGCCGTTAATCCCTTCTAGCTGGACGCCGTATTGCTTCTCCCCGCTGTCGCAGACAAAAGGCACGAAAAACAAAATCGCTGCGTCAAAGAAAGAGGTGGATATAGCCGAAAGATTCGGGTCATTTTGGGCAGCGGGGAAAAAAGCGGAAAACGTGTCGTAGTCATTGACCTTCGAGATAGGCGAGGCGTATGCCTCGCTGGAAATGGCGGAGGAGGAAACATTCACGAAACTCAACTGGCTGGCAGTCAGGCTTACGCCATTCGCGTTGCTGCAGGAAACCAAAAACGTAAGAAGAAACGATGAAATGGCATTTCTCATTGGAAATAGTGATTTTTTCATAATGTCATTTGCCCCTTTTCTATTTTAAATATAGCACGCAACTTTTCGAATTGTTATTTTTTGGAGCGGTTCGCCCATTTCATCGTTGATTTCGAGGTTTTCGCTTCTTTTCGCAGGCCTTCGCGTTGGCGGCCTTTTTTATGGCCGGATCATGCGTAAAAATCCAAGAGTGGGAAAAATACGCGGGCGTTTTGAGTGCGATTGTCCATCCGTCTTCTCGCTTCCGATAGGTTTTTCCCATCCGGAGAAAGGCCTCGCCAACCAAATGTCGCGCGGCCAAGCGCCTCGAAGCCCCGAGGCGGACCAATCCGCGGTTTTTTCTTCGACCACCGCGGCCGCTTTTGCCTTTCCGTTTAACGGCACCGGTTGGGTCCGATTTTGATGATATAAACTTGGGTGACAAAGCTTCATATTCACCAACATTCGCAAAACAAAATCTCCCTACAGTCTGGGGTTGCAATGAAAAACAAACAAATTAGAATAGTAAAAGAAGGGGAAGTAAAATGGTTGGGTCTATTCTTTTTCTGGTCGCCATGCTTTTTGGTACAAGCGGTCAGATCCTTGGAGTGGAAGGCGAGACTGGCGAAGACAAAGTTCGCGATTTCTTCGATGATAACATCAGTGTGATGGCAGAGACCTATTCCGACAAGTTTGGCGCGACATGGGACCCCGGGGCCGTTGGGAGTGTCAAGAGAATCACCGATGGCGCTGGCGGCCTCGAGGGTTATCTTGTCTCGTTTGACAAGGGCTATATCGGCTACTCTGTCGAGAACTCAGTCTTGTGCATGGATGTCTCAGAGAGTCCGTTTCTAGTCAACGGCGAGGACCATTTTGAG
>Ga0224525_1000037_pt1 | contig 81785 bp, 93 predicted proteins | sample CFST100metaG_FD_179874 | JGI IMG/M metagenome (GOLD analysis project Ga0224525, IMG submission 179874) | Peat soil microbial communities from Stordalen Mire, Sweden - C.F.S.T100 | ecosystem: Environmental > Terrestrial > Soil > Wetlands > Peat | place: Sweden: Norrbotten County, Stordalen Mire...
GGGGTAGCTCTTGCTCTTTGGTTTTTTCCGGCCAGATTTGTAAATAACCAGGGAAAACAATCATTTGTCCGTTAGCGCGGAAAATATAAATTTCTTTATTTTCTTCAGCTTTGACATCAATAGTCGTCGCCGCTAATTTTGCTGGTGCCATTTGGCTGGCGACCGCTCTCTGCCAAATTAAACGATAAAGCCGTTCCTGATTTTTGTCTAATTTTCCGGCCAACATTTCCGGAGTATGAGCGGCTTCAGTCGGGCGGACAGCCTCATGGGCTTCTTGAGCATTTTTACTTTTATTTTTAAAAGCTCGACCTCCTTCAACGGCGTAATCAGCTCCAAGATTTTTCTTTACCCAATCATAGGCATCACCGATAAATTTAGGAGATAAATTTAAGGAATCAGTTCTCATATAGGTTATGTGCCCTTGCTCATATAGCTTCTGGGCGACAGTCATGGTTTGTTTGGCACTAAAACCGAGATGACGGTTAGCGGACTGTTGTAAGGTAGAAGTAGTAAAAGGAGCACCGGGAGTTTTGCTAATTTGTTTTTTCTCAACTTTATCAACAATGTAATCCGATTCACGGAGAATTTTTTTTAGCTCTTCCGCTTTATCTTTTTTTATAACTAGTTTATTGAAAGTTTTGTTGCGTATCTTATATAAATCAGCCGTAAATTTATTTTCTTTCGTATCTTTGGTAAAGTCGGCTGATAAGCTCCAATATTCTTCAACTTTAAAATCTAATATTTCCCTTTCTTTTTCGACAATCAAACGAGTAGCTACACTCTGAACGCGGCCGGCAGATAATCCTTTGGCAACCTTTTTCCACAAGAAGGGTGATAATTCATAACCAACTAGGCGATCTAAGATGCGGCGTGCTTGTTGAGCATCCACCATATTAAGATCAAGTTTGCGTGGATTTTTTAAAGCTTCTAAAATAGCATTTTTGGTAATTTCATGGAAAACTATTCTTTTAGCTTTTTTAGCATCAAGACCGAGGGCTTCGACTAAATGCCAAGCGATTGCTTCTCCTTCACGATCTTCATCGGACGCGAGAATGACTTCAGTCGATTTTTTAGCGGCCGATTTTAAAGTGGCAACTGTTTTTTTAGCTTTGTCGGGAATAACATAAGTGGGTTCAAAATTATTTTTTATATCAATCCCCATTTTGCTTGTCGGCAAATCGCGAATATGGCCGAATGAAGATTCGACCTGATAATTTTTATCTAAAAATTTACTGATAGTTTTAGCTTTAGTTGGAGACTCAACAATGATTAAATTCATATATTAAAAATAATTTAATTGATATCATAGCTGATTCCATCGCTTTTGGCAATTCCTCTAAGCTCTAATATACTTAGTTTACTATTTATGACCGAGGTGTCAAGTTTGCTTATTTTAACGATTTCATCAACCGTCATCTTCTCTGCTCGCTCATTTGCTTGTTTTAAAATAGTATAAATAATTTTTTCTTCCTCATCATTAAAGATTGTTTTATCTTTTTTTAACCTTCCATTTTTTATTGTTTTGCTTGTTTCTAATTTAAAAATTTCCAAGATATCTTCAATTTCAGTTATAGTTTTTGCCCCCGATTTTATTAAATTATTGGGACCCTGGGAAAACTCGGCAAAGATGTTCCCGGGAATTGCCAGAACTTCCCGGTTTTGGTTAAGGGCAAAATCAGCGGTAATCAAGGATCCTGATTTATCTCTTGCCTCTATTACCAGGGTCGCTTGGGCTAAACCGGAGATTATTCGGTTGCGCTGAGGAAAATTTTGCCGGAGTGGCTGAGTCTTGGGTGGAAATTCGGAAATAATTACTCCGCCATTCTTTATTATATTTTCTGCCAGGTGACGATTAATCGCCGGGTATATACTGGCAGAATCCAAGCCTGTTCCTAAAACGGCTATTGTTAAACCGTTGTTATTAAGGACCGCCTGATGGGCCAAGGAATCAACCCCGAGAGCGAGCCCGCTGATGATTTCTATTTTTTGTTCAGTTAAGCCAGGCAAAAATTCATTTATTGTTTTTTCCGCGTAAGCACTGTGTTTTCTTGAGCCGACAATTGCTAAACGATTTTTATTTTTGTCGTAAAGCGTTTCCAATGAACCTTTGTAGTATAAGAGGAAGGGTGGTGCCGGAATTTCTTTTAAGAGTGTGGGATATTTTAAGTCATGCCAAGTAACAAAAGAGATTTTTTCTTTTATTAATTCGTTTTCCGCCGCCGCTAAATCAAATGTTTCCCGCCATTTTATAAATTCATTTGCTACTTTCTGTTTAAGCCCAGCCTTTTCCAAATAGAACGAATTTGCTAAATAGGCGACGACAGGAGAAGAAAAATATTTTTCTAAGAGAGTCATGCTTACTGGGCCGATTTTTGTAAAATAACTAAATCCTAAATATGCTTGGCTGTCAGTTATTTTTTTAACATTTAAATTTTTCATAAAATTAAAATAAAATCCCTCTAAATTTTTTAGAGGGATTTTATGTCTATATTAGATTGTTTATATTAACTTTTGAGAATATTTCTTTTAACCGCTCCTTTTCTTCGTGATTAAACGGTTGGACAACAAATTTTTCTACTGGGATGTGCGTTCGAAGAAGTTCATTTTTAATGCCAATTCTGATCCGGGTAAACTTTTTGGTTTTAAGATGATCAATAATTGATTGAATACCGCGATGGCCAGCGCTAGTTGATTCGGTCGCAATTTTTATATTTCCAAAATCAATATCAAGATCATCTTGTATCACGATTAAAGTATCTTTTAGATTGGCGTCTTTTTTATTTATAATTCTGAAGTTTTTTGGCAATAATTTATAATAGTTTAACACTTTTTGAACTGCTTGCCCGGAATTATTCATGAAGGTTTGGGGTTTGATATACAAAAAATCGCCATCTTCATAAAGAGAGGCTTCCCATTTTTTATTTTCTCGCCATTTTACTTCACCGAGAAGATTATCCAAAAATAACCAACCAACATTATGGCGCGTATTCTCATATTGTTCTCCTGGGTTGCCCAGGCCGACAACTATTTTCATATTTTTCTATTATAACAGGTTATTCGTTATAAGTAGTATGAGATTTTCTTTCTTTGCTTATAGAAGTATGGATAGGTGTACCGGTAAAACCATACTTTTCTCGTAAACGATTTTCCATAAATCGTAAATAAGAAAAATGTAAATCATCATTCGGGCCGATGCGAACCGCAAAAGCCGGTGGATTATGTTTTGTTTGAGTAAATTCGTAAATACGCGGTGACTTCATTCCTTTTCCTTTGGCCGGTTTATGAAGCTTAACAACATGGCTTAAAAATTTACTACATTGAGAATCGCTTAATTGTAGTTGGCGTTCGCTGGCAATCGTTAAGATTAAATCTAAAATTTTATTTACTTTTTCTCCAGTCTTGGCGGATAAAAATTGAATAGGTGCCCAAGTGGCGAAAGGTAATTTATCATAAATTTTTTCTGTCCATTTTTTGGTGTTGCGTTCCTCGACTAGGTCCCATTTATTGGCGATAAAAATTAAACTTTTATGTCGATCAACTATTTCTTGAATTATTTTTGCATCTTGGTGGGTAATCGGTTCGCTAATATCCATAACTAACATGGCAATATCAGCCTTGTCTAAAGATTTTAAGGATTTTAATATTCCCGGTTTTTCTAAACCCTTGCTTTTTGTTCCCTGTTTAGAAATACCAGCCGTATCAACTAAAGTAATATTTTTATTTTTGTATGTTAAGTAGGTGTTTTGCGGCTCACGAGTAGTATGGGCAATTGGACTAACAATTACTCTTTCATAGCCGAGGATGGCGTTTAACAAAGAAGACTTACCGACATTAGGTTTTCCAATAATACAAACATTAATATCGTCTTCTGTTTTTTCTTTTTGAGTTTTTTTATTCTTTTTATTTTTATCTATTTTAGAAATCACGATATCTAATAAATCACCTGTTCCCATACTGCTGGCCGCGGAAACCGGGATTGGCTCGCCAAGACCTAATTTATTAAATTGTGCTGTCTCGGAAGCAGAACGGAAATTATCAACCTTGTTGGCAATCAACATTATTTTTTTACTATAAACAGGGCTCTTTTTTAAAGCGCTGGCAATTTCTCTGTCTTCCGGCAGTAAGCCTGCTTTTGAATCGACTAAAAATAAGATTAAATCAGCTCGATCCAGATAAGAGCGAGCCTGTTTTTGTGTTTGGGTATCAATGTCGTTATCGGCAATCTTTGTTGTTAGAAGATATCGCCAATCAAGTATTCCGGCCGTATCAACAATTTCAAAGGCACTATTACTCCATTCAACTATTCCCAAATTGCTATCGCGGGTAGTCCCGGCAATATCAGAAACAAGAGCTTGTCTTTTTTCGGTCAAGCAGTTAAAAAGCGTCGATTTGCCGACATTAGTCCGTCCACATAAAGCGACTAGAGGCAAATTATTTTTTTGTTCGTTGACCATACATTCAATATTATTCTTTATTAGCGTCCGTTCCTAAAATAAGTAAAAAGTCTGATTTATTATCCCCTGTTTTATATTGTTCTAACCAGCTTGGAGAATTAAAAGCTTGGGTAGCGCCGGTTAAGGTCTTTAAAGTAGCCAATGATTCATTTTTCTCTCCGGAACTTAAATCATAAATAACTGTTTGTTGATAATTTCTTTCTACAGCATTACTTGTCCCAATTACTTTAAAGTCATAATGTTCTAAGGTTGATGATGTTTTGCTGGCCAGTCCGGCGACCCATGTCCCATTAGTGATAAAAACTTTAGCATTATCTGTTATTGGTTCGACTGTTTCTTTTGTAGTTGTGGCCGTAGTAGAATCAAAAATTGTTTGAACCATATTTCTGATTTCAGAAAAATTACCGGAGCGGGGAGTTAAAATATAAGCACCATCCTCTCCTTTCCCTGATACTAATAATCCATCAGGAGCGTCGCTTAAAACTTTACTTATTATTTGATCTTTAGGAATATCTTTTACCAAACTCCATAAGCGGATAATTTCCCAGGTATTAAGATTTGTAGAAATGTCTTGATCAAATTCACTGATTAATTTTGCCAAGATTGTCGGATTCAATAATGTTTGGCTGGAGAGTAATTTTTCTTTAACCGCCTCAAGAACTAATTGTTGACGTTTAGCACGAGCGAAATCCGATCCTTCCGGACCAAGTGCATGACGACTACGAGCATATTTTAAAGCAGTCGCTCCATCCATTTTTTGTAGTCCGGCATCGAAGTGTAAATGTTCATAACGAGAATAATAATTTGGATTATCTTCTTGTCCATCAACCGGATAAGAATAGTCGTCAAAAGAATTTTCGACATTTATTTCAACGCCGCCGATCTCGTCAATAATTCTTTCAAAACCGGTAAAATCAGCGCGTATATAATAAGTGGTCGGTTCCTGTAATAGATCAGCGATTGCCTGAGTAGTAACTGTTCCGCCGGAACCGGGAGATTTCATTTCCGCATAAGCGTTAACGCTGTTTATTTTTTTCCAACCGCTTTCTGGAGTTGTTAAGTCTCGGGGAATAGAAATTAGAGATAATTGTTTAGTGGACGGTTTTAGACTAGCCAGCATTATGGTGTCGGTTAAATAAGCGCCATCATGGTTTTTTCCCCCCATGCCAAGTAGCAGTATGTTTACGCGGTCGTTTTCTTCGCCAACTAATTGCTTATCGGCCGCCGGGACAAATTGGCGTATTTTATTAAAAAGGCCTATCCCCGACAACCAATCATTGGCGTTTTGACTGGACATTATGATTTTTCCAGAAAAGACCAAGGCAACAACTAATATGGCAATAACATAAGTAGTAATTTTTTTCCTTTTCTGGCTATCTAGTAGTAATTCATCTTTGGTGTCGTCGGTCTGGGTTTTCCCTTCCAACTTATCTAATTCTTGCATTTTTTTCTTGAAATCAATCATAAATAATAAAAAAATTCTCTCAGGATGAAGAATTGTTCTTAAGTATATTTCTACATAACATTATATTCTCGTCAAGACCGTTTGTCAAAGCGATAAATAATACAAAAAAGCCGCGAATTATCACGACTTTTTTAGTCGGGCTGCCCGGAATCGAACCGGGGTTACACGCACCCGAAGCGTGCGTAATACCACTATACCACAGCCCGTGATCGTTTTTTATAAAAACGGTGGACTTGAGGAGACTCGAACTCCTTACCTCTGCAATGCGAATGCAGCGCTCTACCAGATGAGCTACAAGCCCGATACTTTCCAATATTAGCACAAGGTCTTAATTTTTCAAGTCAAATTAGTCTAATATTGACAAAAATATAGCTTTATGATATATTTATTTAATACTTTAACATCCGAATATTAACGAAACCCCCTATAGAATATGGAAACTACCGATGGAATTCTGAAATTATGGGATAAACTTCCCTTTTCTTCTTTTTATGATGAGAAAAAAAAGCTCGAATGGCACAAATATGCGTTAGAGCTAATTAATGGTTTGGTTGCTGGTAATACTGGACTTATTGCCGATACTGGCACCGGAAAAACCATTATGGCTTTTCTTGTTTTTAAAGCCTTAGGACTGCGGACTCTTTTTTTAACACCAACGGTTATTCTTACTGGCCAGCACGCTGATCTTTATAAAAAGATCTCCGGCCAAGAAGCTTTAGTCGTGAATGGAACAAAAAAGAAACGCGATTGGGATCAGGGACAGTTAATCATTGCTACCCCGCACGTGTTCATTGCTGATCGCGCTAAAAGATTGGTTAATGAAAACGATTTTGATTTACTGGTGATCGATGAAATGCATAAAGCAGAAGGGCAATATCCTTATGTTCCAATTGTTAAGCTATTCATCGCCAAAAGTAAAAAAATTCTTTGTCTCTCGGCTTCGCCGGGTGCTACTTATGAAGAAATTTCCGAGATGGAAAATCTTTATAACATTAAAACTTGGGTGACTGCGGAGATTGACAAGCCGGAAACAAAACACCGATTGATTAAAGCGGAGCTTTCGCCAGAATTAGAAGAAGCAGAAATTTATTTTAAAGCTGCTTATGCTGAAACATTAAAAAGCTTAAAAGATGTTTTCGAATCTCTAAACAAAGAAATTATTATTACTCTTGATGAACAAAATCCTTTTTTGACGCAAGATAGTAATAATCAATTGGAAAAATTGACCGACAATTTACCTAAACCAGAATTCTACGAAGCAAAATTCCTTTTTGCCAAGCAGTATAAACTCGCTTATCTTTATCGAATTTTGATGACCGAAGGTTATGCCACTTTTCTCCGTTATATTTATGAGTCTTTGACTAAAGATAAATCAAAAGCGGCAGCTACCATTTTAGCGGATAATGGTTTTAGAAAGATTTTTTTGCTAATAAAAGAAATCCAAAAGCAAAAAGCCCACCCCAAAGAAGAAGCTCTCTGGAGCTTAATAAAAGAAATGGATTGGAAAGATAAAAGCTGTTTAGTTTTTGTTTCCAGCAAGAAAACTGCCGTTTATTTGGCGGATTGGGCAAACCAATTAGGATATAAGTCAGACACGCTTTTAGGAGGCCGAAATAAATCTGTAAAAAAACAAGCCCAGGTAATTGGAGATTTTTCTAAGCATGAAATTAAAATCATCTTCGCTACCTCGGTAGTTGAAGAAGGATTGAGTTTGCCGGAAATTGATGTGGTTGTTCATTATAACCAGCCAATGACGGAAATATCCCGACTGCAAAGAGGTGGCCGAACAGGACGTTTTTATGAGGGATTAGAGGTTTTTTTAATCATGAATATTTCATATGAAAATGCTCTTTATTATGCGACTTTGTCGCGGCTAAAAAAAATGAAAGACATTTTTTATGAATCATCCCGCAAAGAAACGAGAGAAAAAAAAGCGACCAAGAGAAGAAAAAAAGTAGAATTAACCGGACAATTAAGTCTTAATTTTTCCGAAGAGCCGCTTCTTTTCTAAGAAACAAAAAAATAAGTACCGCCTGCAATCAAAAATGATTGCAGGCTTTTTTATTTGCTAAAAAGAACTTAATAAATTACAATATAATAGTAAAATAAATTATATGGATAAACAAAAAACAATCTTTTCGGGAATTAAACCAAGCGGCGATATGCATATTGGCCATTATATCGGAGCTGTTTCGCAATGGGTAGAAATGCAAAAAAAATATAATTGTATCTTTTCTATTGTTGATTACCACGCTATTACCGTTAAGCAAGATCCAGAGATTTTACGGAAACGTATTCTTGAAATTACTAAAATTTATTTGGCGGCCGGTATAGATCCCGAGAAATCAATTATTTTTCAACAATCAGCCGTTCCCGCTCACACCGAGTTAGCTTGGGTTTTAAATTGTTATGGCGCCCGTATCGCTGATTTAAATAAGATGACACAGTTTAAGGATAAGGCCGGTGAACACCAAGAATCAGTTAGCGTCGGTTTATATGATTACCCGGTGTTAATGGCGGCTGATATATTACTATATGATACCGATATTGTTCCAGTCGGAGAAGATCAGAAACAACACGTTGAATTAGCGCGTGATATTGCTAAAAGATTTAATAATGAATTTGGTGAAGTCTTTAAGATTCCTCAGGCATTGGTTAAAAAAGAAGGCGCTCGAATAATGTCCTTACTTGATCCGAAGAAAAAAATGAGTAAGAGTGAAGCTAATCAAAACAATAGCATTGCTTTATTGGATGATATTGAAGTTGCCCGAAAAAAAATTATGCGTGCCGTGACTGATTCTGGGGCAGAAATTGAATACGATCCGGAAAATAAGCCAGCTTTATCAAATTTGCTTACCATTTATACTCAATTAGGTAATCGCGAAATTCCGAGATTGGTAAAAGATTATAAAGGTAAAGGCTATGGTGATTTTAAAAAAGATTTAGCGGACGTAGTCGTAAAATTTTTAACTGATTTTCAGAATAAATATAATAGTATTTCCAATGATGATGTTGCCAGGGTATTAGAAGAAGGAAAAGAAAAGATGATTCTTGTTTCTGAAGCTAAAATGGAAAAAGTTAGAAAATTAATCGGTGTCAGATAAAAAAAAGAAGACTGAACGTGTTTGTTCAGTCTTTTTAATATATACCAGTTCGTGGTTTTTAATACCCGTATACATACACATGAAATGGTTTCCCATTTTCGGCTACATATTTAACGAATATTGTTTTTCCATTTAAATCCCCTTTCATATAAAGGGTGTTCTCACTAGTCTTAGCTTTCACTCCGATAATGGTGTAGTCAGGATAAGCCATCGGGTCAATATTCAATTCATCCTTGTGGAGAATCATAAACATTTTCCCTGAGCTTAAAAGCATCATGTCGCCTGATCCATATAACGGGATGGCATCATCCGTGCCGTAAATTTCCTTTCCTTTATAAGCAATGTTTTTGTCATCAGCCAAATTAAAATTGGTTGAATCAGCTAAATTGTTTAAAGTTAAGGGCGAAAGATTAGGGAGAGAATCATATTCTTTCTCTACTTGTTCTTTCTGAATTTTGGCCAGTTCCTGATCTATATCTCCGCCGTTTACGCAAGAAACAAAGACTGTGCTTGCAATACAAGCAATACAAAATAAAATCTTTTTCATCTTTTCTGTCTATGGGATTAATATTTTTATTTAAAATAACTGAAATAATTATACATTATTTTTTATTATTTGTCAATAGTAACTAGCCGTCAGCATGGTTCTTGGTGTTGTTATGTCGCTAATAATACACAAAAAAACCGCTTTTAATAGCGGTCTTTTTATATCATGTAATGAATTGTGAGTCTAATTGGCATCAATTCGCTGCTACCGAGGTAGCCACTCCAGCATCATGCCGGAGGCGACTAACTCTTCTTTCCACGTGGAAAAGAAGAATTGTTCTCCCTAGAAAGGAGGTGATCCATCCACAGCTTCCGCTACGGATGCCTTGTTACGACTTCGTCCCTGTCATCAGTCCTGCCTTCGTCCCACTATTGTGAGCCTTCGGGCATTACCAACTCCCTTGACGTGACGGGCGGTGAGTACAAGACCCGAGAACGTATTCACCGTGGCATTCTGATCCACGATTACTAGCGATTCCAACTTCATGGAGGCGAATTTCAGCCTCCAATCCGAACTGAGAAAGGTTTTAAGGGGTTTGCTCCATCTTGCGATTTGGCGTCCCTCTGTACCTCCCATTGTAGCACGTGTGTTGCCCAAGGCGTAAGAACCATGCTGATTTGACGTCATCCCACCTTCCTCCCATTTAAAACGGGCAGTCTCCCATGACATATAAAACATAGGATCAGGGTTGCGCTCGTTTCCCGACTTAACGGTACATCTCACGACACGAGCTGACGACAACCATGCAGCATCTGTCTAGCACCCTCGAAGGCGGATCTGTTTCCAGACCTTGCAGCTAGATGTCAAGCCTTGGTGAGGTTCCTCGTTTACCGTCGAATTAAACCACATGCTCCACCGCTTGTGCGGGTCCCCGTCTATTCCTTTGAGTTTTAGCCTTGCGGCCGTACTCCCCAGGCGGGATACTTAACGTGTTAACTTAAATTAGCAGCACTGAAAGGGTCGATACTTCCAATGCTTAGTATCCATCGTTTACGGCGTGGACTACTGGGGTATCTAATCCCATTCGCTCCCCACGCTTTCGTCCACTGAGTGTCAGAACTGTCCTAGCACATTGCCTTCGCATTTGGTGTTCTTGCTGATATTAATGGATTTAACCCCTACACCAGCAATTCCATGTGCCTCTTCCAGTCTCTAGTTTGTCCATCTCTCCCGCTGACTCGAGGTTGAGCCTCGAGATTTAACAGGAGATGCGATAAACCACCTACGGACGCTTTACGCCCAATAAATCCGGATAACGCTTGGGGCCCTCGTATTACCGCTGCTGCTGGCACGAGGTTAGCAGCCCCTTATTCAACTGCTACCATCATTGTTTTGTCACAGTTAAAAGTACTTTACACCCCGAGGGGCTTCTTCATACACGCGGCGTCGCTCCTTCAGGCTTTCGCCCATTGAGGAAGATTCTTGACTGCAGCCTCCCGTAGGAGTCTGGGCAGTGTCTCAGTCCCAGTGAGTGGGGTCATGCTCTCGCACCCCATACCCGTCGTAGCCTTGGTGGGCCGTTACCGCACCAACTAGCTGATAGGCCATAGGCTCCTCCCTAAGCGCCGGAGCTTTAATCAATAAACTTACGTTTATTGATACTATCGAGTATTATTCTCGCTTTCGCAAGGTTATCCTCGTCTTAGGGGTAGATTGCCAATGTGTTACTCTCCCGTTTGCCATGCCTGTATTGCTACAAACATTCGACTTGCATGCCTTAGACACGCCGCCAGCGTTCATCCTGAGCCAGGATCAAACTCTCTAAAATTTGATTGACTCGATAGAAACCGAAGTTTCTATTGATATAAGAATCCGTTTTTAAAACGGATAAAAAATTTTCTTTACGAATTGATGCCGATTAGCATCAAAATTAACCATCACCATGATTGTTTGTTATAGAATTTTTAACGTTCTAATATAGACAGAAAAAAACAGAGATATAAGAAATATCTTGTTTTTATTTGTTATTCTGTTTTTATTTTTAATAACCTAATTCTATACTAATAAAAAACAGATGTCAAGAGCCTAGTTTTCCCCTAGTTTTCAACTGTATTTAAATCTGATTTTAGTTGACTTTCGGGGGATTTTAAGATATAAATAAATCATATAAATCCTAAGAAAGAATTAAAATTGATAAAAACAATGCGTATTAAATTTCATCGAGTTGAAAGAAAAGAAGAACCGACTTTTAGATCAAATACTCAAATTAGAGTTCCTGAAGTTTTTGTAATCGATGAAGCCAATGAAGCTTTGGGCGTAATGTCTATTGAAGAAGCCTTGGCTAAAGCGCAAGAAGCAGACCTTGATTTAGTAGAAGTTAATCCTAAGGCGAATCCTCCGGTTGTTAAAATTGTAAATTTAGGGCAATTAAAATACGAAAGAGAAAAGCAAGCCCATAAACAGAAGATGCAGCAGAAAAAGGTTGAGACTAAGAATATTCGCTTAACTTTTAGGATCAGCGAGCACGATCAGGATATGCGCGTGCTTCAGGCAGAAAAGTTTTTAGCTAAAGAAAATAAGACTAAAATTGAATTAATATTACGCGGTCGTGAAAGACAATACCCACAAAAAGCAGCCGAAATGATGAGAAATTTTGTTGCTAAAATTCAAGCTAATCCGGATTTAAGTATTGAAGTAGAACAACCCTTGACAAATCAAGGGGGAAGATTTACTATTATATTGATCAATAAAAAGTAAAAAACCGTTGAATTCAGGTGTTTGCCTGTTTTTTTAATCTGAAAATTATGCCAAAAATAAAGACACATAAAGCGACCGTAAAACGCTTCAAAAAAACCGCTACTAATAAACTGCTCCAACGTAAGGCTGGGCAGGATCATTTTAACGCGCGTGATACTGGCAATGCTACTCGTAAGAAACGCGTAGATGTTACTGTTTCTAAAACTTTTGCCAAAACTATTCATACATTAACCCCATATAATTAATCATTATTTGTAATTGAACATATGCCTAGAGTAAAAAGAGGGATGACCCATGTAAAAAAGAGAAGAAAACTATTGAAGGCCGTAAAAGGTTATAAATGGGGACGCAAAAAATTAGTTAAATTAGCTAAGACTGCTCGAACTAAAGCCGGCGCTCATGCTTATACTGATCGTCGCAAGAAGAAAAGAGTAATGCGCGGTCTTTGGATGATTAAAATTAATGCTTTTGTTCGTGAGCATGATTTGTCCTATTCTCGCTTCATAAACTTATTAAAGGTTAATAAGATTGAAGTTGATCGGAAGATTTTAGCCGAATTAGCCGTATCTAATAAAGAGGCTTTAGAGGCGTTAATCAATAAGATTAAGAAATAATATGATATTCTGGATAAAAATCGCCCAGATTGTTGTTGCCATTGCGCTTATGGTTGCTATTCTAATGCAAAATCGCGGCGCTGGTCTTGGCGGAGTTTTTGGAGGTTCAGGTGGCGTTTATTTAACTAAACGCGGTTTAGAAAAAAAACTTTTTATTGCGACTATAGTTTTAGCCGCTATTTTCCTACTCTTATCATTAGCTGTCTTCTTTAAGGCTTAAGCGCCATTTTCGGTTTGCTTAACATTATAAGATTACTGTGAACTCACTTAAAACTAAAATCATTTTATTTTGGAAAAAGGTCCGTCAAACCTTGTCCTTTTTTCGTATAGGCAAAAAAAGAAAGAAATTCAATCAAGCGGATATTGATAAAAAATTAGTTTATGGCTTATCACCTCGAAAAATTCCTAATGGTGATCAGTTAAAACATCTTAAGAAGTTTTTAAATCCCAAAGAGTATTTAATAATTAAAATTTGTTTAGTTTTAGTTCTGATTAATGCTGTTTATCTCGGTGTCGTATTTTTTAAACATCATCTCAAATACTCCCCTGTTTCTGGCGGAGAATATATCGAAGGAGTTGTTGGTTATCCAAAAACCATCAATCCTTTATATGCGGTTAACCGTGATATTGATAGCGATCTTAGTAGTTTGGTCTATTCCAGTCTATTTAAATATGACGAGAACGGTATTCTAGTTAATGACTTGGTATCCGATGTTACTATTAATAATGACACGGAATATATAATTAAGATTAAAAATAATGTTAAATGGCATAATGGTGATAAATTAACCGCTGATGATGTTCTATTTACAATTGATGCAATTAAAAACTCCGAATATCGTTCTCCTCTTCGAGCATCATTAATGAATGTTGATGCAGAAAAAGTCGATGATTATACTATTAAGCTAACTTTGGATTCAGCCTATTCCCCGTTTTTAGAGGTTTTAACATTTGGTATTTTACCAAAAAGTATTTGGGAAAATATTAGCCCAAGTTCGGCCGCCTTGTCGGAACTAAATTTAAAACCGATTGGCTCTGGACCATACAAGTTTAAATCTTTGGTAAAGAATAAAGATGGAGATTTGAAGGAATATAATTTAGTTGTTAATGATAATTATTTTTCCACTAAACCTTATATCAAAAATATTAAATTTACGTTCTTTGTTGATGATACTGAAGCCATAAAATCTTTGAATGATAATCAGATTGATGGTTTGGGATACTTGCCTTTTACTGAACGCAAAGAATTATTGGCTCAAGACTCCCTGGCTTTGAACGAGCTTGTCCGCCCTCAGATTGTTTCAATTTTTTTTAATTCTAATAAAGACAAAGCTTTAAGCGATAAAACAGTTAGAATTTCTTTGGCTCAAGCTTTAGATAAAGATCAAATAATCAAAGATGTTTTCGATGGTGTTTATCAACGCGCTGATGGGCCTATTTTACCAAATAATTTTGCTTATAATGACCAGATAAAGAAATATAATTATTCTCCGCAAGAAGCACGTGCTAATATAAAAAATAAATTAGCCTCGACAACTCTGACAGTTATCGATTCAGGGAACAATGTTTCTGTCGCTGAAAAAATAAAATCATATTGGGAACAAATTGGTGTTAAAGTTGAGTTAAAAGTTGTTCCCGGGGAACAAGCAGCCGATATAATTAAGAATCGTGATTTTGAAACATTATTATATGGTGAATCGGTCGGTGGCGATCCTGATGTTTATGCTTTTTGGCATTCTAGCCAAATTGGTGATAAAGGTTTAAATTTAGCCGGCTACAATAATTCCGAAGTTGATAAATTGTTAGTAGGTGCGCGTGAAACTACCGACAAAGAAGCGCGCAAAATTAAATATCAAAAATTTCAAGAGTATATAACGGCGGATGTTCCCGTAATTTTTCTTTATTCTCCGACCTATACTTATGTTCAGAGTAAGAAACTAAAAGGCTTTAGCGGTACAATGGTTATTGAACCGGCTGATCGCTTTGCCAGCGTTGCTTCCTGGTATTTGAAAACTAGTAAAAAATTAACGTGGTAATTTTTAATGCAATAATTATTTGCGTTCAGTTCAAACCTCGTTTATATAACTCATAAAACTTAATAATTAAAAAAGATGTTAGTGAAACAACAGAATGTTCCGACGGCTAATCCTCGGAAAAATTTTTCTGGTAGTTTGCCAAGACGTAATGAGTCTGAACAAATACTGGAATTACAATCGATAGCAAAATTAGGCCCGAGTACTCCGGTTAGACAAAATATTCAGTCTAGACCAAATATTCAAACAAGGCTAAGTATCCAATCTAGACAAATTCAGTCTAATCAGCCTAGACAAATAGTCCAATCTCGTCAGACTACCCAACCTAGACAAGCGGTTCAGTTAAAGCAAACAGACCAGCCAAAGCAAATAATTCAGTCACGGCAAATCCAAACCAATCAGCCTCGTCAGGCCATACAACCTCGTCAGGCTGTCCAGACCAGACAAATAAACCAACCAAAGCGGTTTAACCAGTCTCCTCGACCGGCTCAGAACAGCCAACCTAGGTTATATCGCCCAACGTTTGCTCCTACGGTGGTAGCGCCGACAGCAAGTGCCGGTGGTTCTAGTCTAAAAATATGCCCACTTGGCGGCCAAGAAGAAGTTGGCCGTAATTGTACCGTTTTTGAATATGACAATGATATTATCATTTTAGACATGGGTTTGCAGTTTGCCGACGAAGATATGCCAGGAATAGATTATATCGTACCCAATGTCGCCTATTTACGTGGTAAAGAAAAAAATATTCGCGGAGTTATTTTTAGTCATGGTCACCTTGATCATATTGGGGCCGCACCAATTCTTCTGGAGCAATTAGGTAATCCGCCGATTATCGGCCGTAAGCTGACTTTAGCAATGATTAAACATCGCCAAGAAGATTATAAACGCGGAACAACTAAAAATTTGAAAACAATTACCATTGATTCCGTTAATCAAAAATTAACTTTAGGAAAATTTCAGATAAGCTTTTTTCAAGTAGAACATTCTATTGTTGATGCCGTCGGCGTAATTATTTCCACTCCCCATGGAACAGTTATCCATCCCGGAGATTGGACTATTGAAGAAGATCCGCTTGAAGGGCAAGTTGTTAGTTATGCCCATTTATCACAGCTACCTTCCCCGAGAATTTTAATGTTAGAAAGTCTTGGCGTTGCTTATTCAAAAGAAAGAGTACCAGTTAAAACAACCCAACATAATTTAGAAATGTTAATTAACGAGGCCAAAGGTCGCGTTATTATCGGGACATTTGCTTCACAGCTTGAGCGCATTACCCATCTTTTGGCTTATGCGGAAAAAATTGGCAAGAAAGTTGCGCTTGATGGATATGGCATGAAGATGAATGTAAAGATTGCTCAGGAATTAGGTTATATACCGGCGCATAAAAATACAATAATCCCAATCGAAGATGTCAGCAAATATCCGGAAAATAAAATATTAATAATTTGTACTGGAGCACAAGGAGAATCTAATGCCGTTTTTTCCCGTATTGTTAACGGAAATCATCATTATATAACAATCAAAAAATCTGATATCGTTATTTTTTCTTCCTCGGTTATTCCTGGGAACGAACGCTCTGTTCAAAAAGTTAAGGATCAGATTTATCGTTTAAGTGACAACGTTATTCATAGTAGTATTATGGATGTCCATTCCGGCGGGCATGCTAACGCCGAGGACATAAAAAAGATTTTGCATCAGATTAAACCGGATTATTTTTTACCAGTTTATGCCAACCATTATATGTTAGTTGAAGCTAAAAAATTAGCTTTGCGTGAAGGCTTCCGTGATGAACAGGTTTTTGTTTTGGATAATGGTAATATTATTAAATTTCAGAAGGATAGAAAACCAATATTGCTTAAAGAGAAAGCTAATACTGATTATGTTATGGTCGATGGATTGGGTATCGGTGATGTTTCCGAAATAGTTTTACGAGACAGAAGAATGATGGCTGACGATGGCATGATTGTAATTATTGCAACTATCGATGCTAAGACTGGATCAATTATCGGTAATCCAGATTTAATCTCTCGTGGATTTGTCCATATGAAAGAGAACAGAGATTTAATCGAAAAGACGCGCGCAAAAGTTAAGAAAATTGTTAAAGACAAGAACCCGATGACGGCGGCTGATGACGATTATATTAAGAATAAGATTAGAAATGAAATTGGACAATTTCTGTTTAAGGCCACAGAGAGACGCCCGATGGTCTTACCGGTTATAATTAAAGTCTAATTATACATTTATCCAATATTAAATAAAAAAATCCCTAAAATTTAGGGATTTTTTGTTGTGCGTAAATTGTGGATAAATATAGGGATAATAGCCTTGACAAGTATATACACTTGTGATATAGTAATTAGTTGTTTAAGAAGAGAAACACAAATTAAAAAAGACCGTTTTAAATGGGTCAGGCACGACAAGCATGGGGATTTTCTTGCTAGGATTTTTCCGGCATTGCGCTCGAAAGTGCCTAGAAGAAATTTTCTTGCCTACCCATTTAAGCCGGCCTTTTTTGTTTTCAAAAAATTATTCAAACATTCTGTCTTTGCCGACAATGACGTTTACCTTGTCGCTCATTATTCCAATTTCAACCGGAGTTTCAATTTCGAAGACACCGTCAATAATTAATTTTTCTTGGGGGTTGCTTAATTTTAATTTTTTTACAGTTATAATAGATTCATCCTTTTTACGGGTACGAATTAAAACATCGAGCTTTCCGTCATGAGGATTAGATTTTATTTTTTCAGCTTGATCGCTTAACAGATTTATTATTCTTACTTCCCCTCTTTCGGTTATCTCTAAAGTGTAGTCATCGATTTCTATTGTTGTCCCCGCACTTTGGATAGAGGCTTGGTTTAGAAAATAATAATTACCGACAAGACCCAAATCTATTTTTTCTACTCGTCTGGCCAAAAGAATATTGCAAGCTTCGTCGACATTTTTTATACCAAAAGAAGAGGCGATTGAATTATCGTCACCAATAGGCACTAGCCCCAAAAGAGTTTTTTTCTGAAAATCGCCATATATTTCCGTATCAATAATGGCGCCGATAATTTTATTTATCGTTTGATTATTACCGACAGCAATAATTGTTTTTGCGCCCAGCTTTATTTCATTTTGAATAGTCGCCTTAATATTTTTTATTCCTCCAAGGCGAATTATTTTTCCGTTTAAACCAAGATCTGTTAAGCGAATTTCCAAACGATTAATTGCCCGATTATATTTGGGTTTATTTAAATACTCATCGTAAATGTAGACGTGCATAGAGTTCTAGAAAACATCTTATTATTCTTCTATACTTTCTTTTTTTTCTTCTACTTTTCTATTTTCATTATGGCGATGTTCTTCGGCCAGCATTAATAATTGGCCGTTTATTATTGCGCCTTTTTCAATTGATAATTCATTGTATTGAATGTCGCCAAAAATTCTGGCGGTACCGCCTAAAGCCAAATATCCTTTTGCTTTAATATTGCCTTTTACTTCTCCATTGATGACCGAATCCCTTGATTCAATATTGGCAACGACTTTTGCTTTTTCTCCAATAAAGAGATTGGCATCGGTTTTTAGCGAGCCCTCCAAAGAGCCTTCAATGATAATATCTCCCTGCCCTTGGAAGTTTCCTTTAACTTTTATTGATGCGCCGATGATTGTTTCGGCATCTTTAAATTTTTCTAAACGAGTTTCTTTATTAAACATAAAGTTTTTATAAAAAAGTAATTAATGAGGACGATTTATGCTTATATTTTAGGCTAGTTTTAAATGCTTGTCAAAGAAAAAAAATTGAAATAATCAGAGGCTTGGAGTAGAATTAAAAAGACGATAATTATGTTCCCTTAGTTTAACGGATAAAACAAGAACCTCCTAAGTTCTAGATCCAGGTTCAATTCCTGGAGGGGACACCATTTTATTTATTTTAGCTAATATTAGTAAATTATTAATAAATATTGACAAACATTGATAATTATTGTTTAATTTATCGTCTATTGACATTACTTCTCTTTTTGCTATAATTTTAGGGTAGTTTAGAGAAATTAGCCATCCAATGTTCCTTGAGGAACATTTTGTAAATAAATTATAAAGGGCCATTAGCTCAGTTGGCTAGAGCGCTTCCATGGCATGGAAGAGGTCAAGGGTTCAAGTCCCTTATGGTCCACATTAAAAAAGAACCCAAACACGGGTTCTTTTTTAATGTGCTTTGTGGGGCTTAAACTAGTTAGAGTTGGTGGAGTCACAATTGTTCCTTAAGGAACAATTGTGATAGCTAATTGAAGATAATTCCATAATTAGTTACAATTTATGTATATAGCATGGTAATAATCTAGAGTTATATGTCAAAAAGAGTATATATTATTCATGGTTGGTATGGTTATTCTAAAGAATGTTGGTTTCCCTGGCTAAAGAAAAATCTGGAGCTAAATGGTTCTGAGGTTGTTATCCCTTAAATGCCGAAACCTAAAGGACCAAGAATTAATAATTGGGTTCCGTTTTTAAAGATGAATAAATTGTTCATGGCATTGTTGATAAATGGCTAACAACTCCGTTTGATCTAAACAAAGTTAAAATAAATATAAAAAAGAACATCGCCATTTTTTCTAATGATGATCCATGTGTTCCAATTAAAAATCAAAAATAATTTAAAGAAATTTTAGAATCAAAAATAATAATTGGACATGGTAAGGGTCATTTTTTCGGAAGCAAGGGGATTATAGAATTATTAATCGTTCTAGATTCTATTTTAGAAATATCCAAATAACATATTATAATTTTCAAAAGAGAGTCTTAAAGAATAAGCTCTTTTTCATTTAAAATATTTATCAACGACACGGACTAAAATATTAATCAACAGGGAAGGGTGATAAGTCTAGAAAAATGTGGACTTATCTTATTATATTAGCTAATATTAAATAAATAGTGTGTTTTAATAAACTGTGGAAAAGATGTTGGAATGTATATTTTTTGTTTCTAATATTTAATTAAAAATTAATATCGAGATACCCTAATTATCAAATTTTTTTATTTGCTTTTAAGCTTAAAAATAATTATAATTAGAGAGTAATTTATTATTTTTTAAACAACTATGTACGATTTAATTATTATTGGTTCTGGCCCGGCCGGAATGACCGCTGGAATATATGCCGCCAGAAGAGAAATGAAGGTTCTTATTATTGGTAAAGAGGTTGGCGGCCAAATGGTTTGGGCTAATGAAATTGAAAATTATCCTGGATTTGAAAAGATCAGTGCCTTTGATCTTATAAATAAATTTAAACAGCAAACACTCAGCTTTGGTGTCGAAATGAAAGACGATGAAGTAAAACAGATTGAAAAAACGAGTAACGGTAATTTTCTGCTTCATACTAATCGTGAAACATTCGAGACTAAGACAGTTATTGTTGCCATGGGCCTATCCCCTCGACGCCTAGCTGTCAAAGGAGAAGTAGAATTCAATGGCCGCGGTGTTTCGTATTGTGCTAACTGTGATGGCCCATTCTTCAAGAATAAGAAGGTGGCGGTTATTGGTGCCGGTAATTCAGCCTTAGATGCTGCCGAGGTTTTGTCTAAAATTGCCAGCCAAGTATATCTTATTCAACATAATGACAAGTTTAAGGCATTTGATGCTTTAGTAGCCGAAGTTCAAGATCGTCAAAATATTGAAATAATCTTAAATGCCGACGTTGCCAGCATTGAAGGCAAAGACAAAGTAGAAAGAATAAAAATTGTTGATGTAAAAAATAAAGAAGAGAAGGAAATAGAGCTTGATGGCGTATTTATTGAAGTAGGGAGAATAGCTAGTACGGATTTAGTTGGAGAGTTTGTTGATCGTAATGAAAAGCATCAAATTATTGTTAATAGTAAAACAGAGACTAAGACTCCGGGTCTATTTGCCGCCGGCGATGTGACTGATTGTGAATTTAAACAGATAACTATCGCCACCGGTCAAGCGACAATTGCCGCTTTAGGAGCTTATCAATATTTGCAATTGAAATCAGGGAAGGAATTTGTAGCAAAAAACTACTAATTTCTGTATAATTTAGTTATGGCAATAAAAAAAATAAATTTAGTTGTGGCAGACATGGGCTATGGTCATCAGCGTGCCGCCTATCCCTTATTAGACCTTAGTGATAATGAGGTTGTTTGTATAAATAATTATCCCGGAATACCGGAATGGGAAAAAGAATACTGGGTTAAGAGCCTTGAATCTTATGAAAAGATATCACGACTGAAAAAGATTCCTATAATCGGGACTTTTGTTTTTTGGGTGATGGACAGTTTTCAAAAGATTAAACCCTTTTACCCTTTCCGTGATTTATCGGGACAAACTATCCAGCAAAAATTTTATTTACGCTCTATTAAAGCGGGCTTAGGAAAAGATTTAATTGAAAAATTAAATCCTAGTGGTTTGCCGTTTTTGACAACTTTTTTTGTGGCAGCCTATATTGCGGAATATCATAATTATAAAGGAGATATTTATTGCGTTGTTTGCGACACTGATATTTCTCGTGCTTGGGCGCCATTTAATCCTAAAAATAGTCGGACAAAATATTTATCGCCGAGTGAAAAAGTTAAAGAAAGGCTTTTGATGTACGGAGTTAAACCAGAAAATATTATTGTTACTGGCTTCCCTTTGCCCAAAGAAAATATTGGGGAAAATAAAGAAATTTTAGAAAAGGATTTAGCGCGTCGCGTTATGGCGCTCGATAAGACAGGGAAGTACGGAGAATACTATGACTTTTTATCAGAAAAATTCCCGGCTGATTTTTTAAATAAAAAATCTAATCCAGTATCGATAACTTTTGCGGTTGGCGGCGCCGGTGCGCAAAAAGAAGTCGGAGCGGTTATTTTGGAAAAATTAGCAGTCAAAATAAAGGCAGGAGAGTTTAAACTCAATTTAGTTGCCGGTAATCGCCCGGAAGTAAAAGAATATTTTGAAGAACAGATGAAAATTAATGAAGTTAAAGAAAGCGATGGAGTAAAAATAATATTTGCTCCTGAAAAAATAGATTATTTTAGAGCTTTTAATATCTGTTTAAGAGAGACAGACATTCTTTGGACAAAACCATCGGAATTGTCTTTTTATTCCGCCCTCGGTTTACCGATAATAATTTCTAATCCTGTCGGTTCACAGGAAGATTTTAATCGTGAATGGTTAATATCTTTAGGATCTGGCATAGATAGTCTTAATCCTGAATATGTTAATGAATGGCTTCCTGATATGCTGGAATCAGGACAATTAGTTCGGGCAGCCGTTGACGGATTCTTGAATGCCGAACAAATGGGGGCTTATAATATCGAAAAAATTATCAATAAATAATTTTGAGTTAACTTTTATTTTTTATGTCATGGATTCTGGTCGCTTTATTGGCTTATTCTCTTTTGGCAATTTCTAATCTTTTTGATAAATTTTTAGTTGATAATGTTCTTCCTAGCAGTAAGGCTTATGTTTTTATTGCCTGTCTTCCAGGCTTGTTATTGCTTGCAGGAGCGCCATGGTTTTTAAATTGGCCGGGATATTCTTGGTTTATTTTTAATATTTTAACAGGTTGTATTTTTGCTGTTGCTTTGTGGTCGATATATGAAGCGCTACGTCGTGGTGATGCTTCTCAGACGGTCGTTGTAGTCGGTGGACTGACACCGATTTTTTCTATTATATTTTCTATTCTGTTTTTTAAGGAACATTATTCCCCGATGGAATGGATAGGAATTATAACTTTGCTTGTCGGAATATTTATTATTGCTTTATTACCGAAACATCGTCATATTTTATCTCGAGTAATGGCTAAATTAAAAATAACTCAGAACATACAAACAAGTTCATTAATTTTTGCACTTATTTCCGCTTTTGCTTATTCTGTCTATTTTGTAGCGACTAAATATGCTTATTCCACTCAATCGTTTGCTAGTGTTTTCATTTGGAATCGTGTCGGCGCCGCTCTTTTCGTTTTAATGTTCTTAGTTAGGCGCCAAGATAGAAAACAGGTATTAAAAGTTTTTAAGAAATCTGATCACAATAAACATAAATGGTTAGTAGTTGCCAGTCAAGTATTGGGTTCAGCCGGGTTTGTCTTACAGAGCTATGCTGTTTTTCTCGGTTCCGTAGCCTTAGTGAATGCCCTCCAAGGAGCACAATATGCCCTGTTATTAATTATTAGTTCCGTCTTGGCTGTATTATCACCAAAACTTCTAAAAGAAACTTTCTCTTGGCGGATATTTTTACAGAAATTGGTAGCAGTTATAATAATTGGTTTTGGTTTATATTTTATAATGGCCTAGTATGGAAAAAAAGATTGAAAATAATGATAATAAAACGGAAAAGAAATATCGAATGAAAGCTTGGTATGCTTTTGTATTATTAATTTTTCTTTTGGCTTTTTATTTTTTTAAAATTGCCGATAATTATCCGCTGAAACAAAATTCGGCCTATGTCCCCGGATTTTTTGGCGTTACTTTCTCGACTAAATTTTGTTCAGAAATGGGGCTAGATTGGAAAGAAACATATTTGGCCATACTTGATGATCTGCAAGTAAAAGAAATCCGTATCCCTATCTATTGGGATGAGATTGAGAAAGAAAAAGGTGTTTATGATTTTTCCGATTATGACTATATAATTAAAGAAGGGGCAAAAAGAAATGTACATTTTATAGCCGATATAGGCTGGCGTTTACCGCGTTGGCCTGAATGCCACGCTCCAGAATGGGCACAGACAAAAAGTTTATCCGCTACCCAAGCTAACACTCTGGATATGTTAAAAACAGTTGTTAATCATTATAAAAACGAAGATTCGATTACTACTTGGCAGGTAGAGAACGAGCCTTTTCTTGATTCTTTTGGTATTTGCCCGCCAAGTGATGAGAATTTTTTTAAAAAAGAAGTAGATTTGGTTAGGAGCGAAGATACTCGTCCAATAATGGTTTCCGCAACCGGTGAGTTAAGTTGGTGGAAGAAGGAATCTAAATATGGAGATTTATTTGGTAGTACAGTTTATCGAGTAGTTTGGGGTACTTATACTAAATATTTCCGCTACCCTATTCCGGCCTGGTTTTATCGTTTAAAGGCCTATTTAGCCGGTATAAAGCCGGAAAATAGGTATGTAATTGAGCTTCAAGCAGAACCCTGGGTGCCAAGTGGAAATATAATTTATCTACCAAAGGATGAGGCCGATAAATCGTTTAATATTAATCAGTTTAAGGCCAACCTTCAATATGCGATAGATATAAATTTTAAGAAAACATATCTTTGGGGGGTTGAGTGGTGGTACTATCAATATAAGTATGGTGATAAAAGTTATTGGGAATTAGCGCGAACAATTTTTAAGTAGATTAGTATGCTTTCAATAATTATCCCAACTTTGAATGAAGAAAAATTTCTTCCCCGTCTTATTGATTCAATTAAGAAGCAGTCTTTTGCTGATTATGAGATTATAGTTTCTGATGGTGGCTCTTTGGATAATACAAAAAAGATTGCGCTTGAAAATGGTTGCAAGTTTGTTATTGACGTTGAGCATCATAGTCCGTCTTGGCAAAGAAACAACGGCGCAGCGGTTGCCAAGGGGGATATTCTATTATTTTTAGATGCTGACTCGGTCCTTCAAAAAGATTTTTTAGTAAATGCTTTTCGAGAATTTGAAAATAGAAAATTAACAGTTGCCAGTTTTTATATAAAATTTAATCCCAATCATTGGTATTATAATATTTATTCCAGCTTTTCTAACTTTATTTGTTTTTTAAAACAGATTTCTGTTTTTCCGGCAGCAATGGGGGCGGCCTTAATGTCAAAAAATGAAGCCCATGTAAAAATAAAAGGGTTCGATCCGGAAGTATTATTATCGGAAGATTGTGATTATTGTTCCCGCTTATCAAAAGTTGGCAAATTTAGGATGCTTCAATCAACTAGGCTATTATACTCTTCTAGACGGATAGAAAAAGAAGGCTATTTTAAAACTGGCTGGCGTTGGTTTAAAATGGGATTTTTTACAATATTTAATAAAAGGATAAAAAAGCAGATTGTAAAATATGATTTTGGAAAGTTTTAGTCTTAATAACTTTTGATAAAAAAGGCCTCATAATCGAGGTCTTTTATTTTAGTGGTTATATTTTCCGATTAATATTGTTTGGGCGATGATATGTCCTTTAATAGCAGAGAGAACATCGGACTTTTTAACTCCAGAAGCAAGATTTAAAGTTGTATCAATAGCATAAAATTTAAAATTATAATTATGCGTTCCGTTAGGAGGACAAGGTCCACCATAGGAATTTTTTCCAAAGCTGTTAATGCCAACAGTAGCCCCAATTGGGACACTGTTCTCGCTAATAGATATTGTTTGCGGGTCTATGTTAAAAATTAACCAATGTACCCAATCGCCGTCTGGGGCGTCCGGGTCATCTACTATCAGCACTAAGCTTTTTGTCCCCTTTGGTGTGTCATGAAATTCAAAAGGCGGATTGACATTTTCACCATGGCAACCATATTTATCTGAAATTTGTGCATTATTTAAAAATACGGAACTAATGTTAAACATATTGTTAGAGTGGCTATTAGAAGTTTGATACTTTACTGAAAGTATATAAAAAGTTATCGATGCTAGAATTAAAAATAAGACAATTATTATTTTTAGATATTTTTTCATAAGTAATAATAGTATGTTTATATTTTAATCTAAAAGATGAAATTTTGGTATGGGATAAGGGGAATTTCGCCTTGTTCATTCGACGTTCGCTGCGATATTCGCTTGTTGGCAAATATCTAGCTCACTCCAATCCTATTCGATTCCCCCTCGATATATCTTTTCAAAACAAAAAAGAACAAACTTTTGTTTGTCCTTTTTTGGTTTGAGCGGGTAAGGGGAATCGAACCCCTATCCTCAGCTTGGAAGGCTGATATAAAAACCATTATACGATACCCGCCTGTATTAGTGCTGTTAAATATATTATAAAAAAATGAACCTAAAGTCAATGAAGCTGATTATTTAGTGTCTTTTAGGGAGGAGACAAAGCCAAATCCGGAAAGCATAATAATAGCCATAATTAAAAACAGATAATTTAATGGCAAAAATGCAAGAATTAATATTGCTAGACCTGGACCGATAATATAACCGAGAGGCGCCGCCGTACGAAAAATGTTGATATAACCGACATCTTTAGCGTCGACTATCTTAAAAAAGTAAGTTTCTCTCATGGCTTCCACCAAAGAGGCGCCAATACGGCTGAAAAATAATATGCTGGCCCAAATTAAAAAGCCATCAGTTTTAATAAGAAAGAAACATAATAGAGATATAGCCAAGATCGCAAATCCTAAAAATAATATTTCTTTTTCGCCGAGATATTTATCGGCGATTATGCCAGCCGGAATTTCGAATATAATAAAAGGGATAAGCATTATAGAAAACATTAAGCCGAGAGATCCCCAGTCTATCCCTATGGTTTGATGGAGATAAATCGGAATATAGACAACTGCTGTGCTATAAAAAAGTTGCAAAAGCAAGGCCACAAAAAATATTCCTCGCAAATTTTTATTTCCCCAGGTCTTTTTTATAACGGTTGTTATTTTTTCTTTACTATAAGCCACGCTATCTTCAAGCCGGCTGCTTTGATAAAAAAAGATTAGAAAAACCGGGATGGTTAAAAAAGCTGCTACCAAGAAAGGCAATTGGTAGTCACCCAAGTTTATTAAATAACTAGAAAGTGCCGGGGCGAATATCCACCCCAAATTTATAAAAGTAAAATAAATCGTTCGGGTTTTTCCGGTAGAAGAATTTTTAGAAAAATTTTCTACCAGAACATCCATATTTATCCAGATTAAATTGCTGGAAACCGTAAAAAAGATAGTGGAAATAAGGGCGGAAACGGGATCGTTAGCCATTGACAGCCCAAATAAAGAAGCGGCATAAATCACCAGGATGGCTTTTGTAAGAAAAAAGTTTTTTAATTTCTTTATTAAGTCAGGAAATAGAATGATAAAAAACACTGTCAGAATATTGGCACTTATAAAAAATAAGCTTAAAGTCTGAAGACCGACGAATTTATTTAAAAAGTTTGATTGGATATAGGCCGGCAAGGCAGAAGAAATAGCCAAAATTAATCCTGAAAAATATAGGATTATCAAACTGACGCTGCTAGTTGTATTATCCTTTTTCTTTTTTAGCATGAGAATTAAATATTATAAGTACAATTGAACATAAAATAATAAATAAGCTAGCAATTTGAGGCCAACGGAGATTTAAAAAGGTGGGAGCAAAATCTATCCGGATAAATTCTAAAGAGAATCTCAATACAGAATATAATATTAAATAAAGGGTAGTTAACAGAACAAAATAATGTTTATTCAATTTGTTCCTCTTTATTAGTAAGTAGTTGGCGCTTATGAGAATGATAAAAATAATCAGACAGCCAAAGCTTTCATATAAGAATGTCGGTTGAAAAAAATCACTACTAATATAATCTATTGGTCGATTAATTAAATCTATCGGTATTCCCCATGATTTGGTGGTCGGTAGTCCGAAAAGTTCTTGATTAAAATAGTTTCCCCAGCGGCCGATGGCCTGTCCTATAGCAAGACCGGGAGTAACCAAAGCGGTTAGCGACCAAAGGGAAATTTTTCGTTTTTTGGCGAAAAAATAGATGGTTATTAAACCGGCAATAATTGCTCCGTGAATAGCGAGGCCCCCCTGCCAAATTTTGAAAATGTTAATGGGATATTTAAGATAATAGGGTAATTCTAGAAGGACATCATAAATACGCGCGCCTAGTAACCCGTTAATAATCAACCAAAATGAAACATCAAGTAAAGAATCAGCTTCTATTTTGTAAAAACGAGCCAATTTATAGCTTATTCCCAAGCCGATAATAATTCCTGTAACCATAAAAAGGCCATACCAATATATATGGATAAAGCCTAAAGTCAATAAAATCGCCTGGGGATGAAAAGTATGGAGAAAGTTAATCATATCTAAATTTTAGCAAGTTTAGCTATTAAATAAAATAGCGGTCGAAGACCGCTATTTACTGGTTTTTATGTGCGGGCGGAGAGACTCGAACTCTCAAGAGTTGCCCCGCTAGCTCCTAAGGCTAGTGCGTCTACCAATTTCGCCACGCCCGCGTCAATCATTCAATGTATTTCTATATTAAATGATTATTTTTATAAAGTAAAGAATGTGGTATAATAATAACACGAAATATAAAAAATAATTTTAAATATCTTTATGTTAAAAAACAAATTTGTTCATTTCTTTGATGAGTTGGGAATTAAAGATGTCCCTGAAGTTGGCGGGAAGAATGCCTCTTTAGGTGAGATGTATAGCCATTTAGTTAAAAAAGGGTTGCGTGTCCCTAATGGTTTTGCAACCACTTCTTCCGCTTATAATCACTTCCTGGAATCAACCGGCCTTAAAAAGGAAATTCAGGAGATTCTTAAGGGTCTAGACACTAAAAATGTAAAAGACTTAATGAAACGCGGTGCGGCAATTAGAAAATTAATAATTGCCTCTGAATTGCCAAAAGATTTTTCAAAAGCCATCATAGAAGCTTATCGAAAATTGTCGGCTACATATAAAATGAAAAATGTTGACGTCGCTGTCCGTTCGAGCGCAACCGCCGAAGATCTTCCGGATGCTTCTTTCGCCGGACAACAGGAAACCTACCTTAATATTTCCGGAGAGAAAGATTTATTGCTGGCCGTAAAGAAATGCATCGCTTCTTTGTTTACTGATAGAGCTATTTCTTATCGAGTAGATAAAAAATTTGATCATTTTGCAATTGCCCTGTCGGTGGGTATTCAAAGAATGGTCCGTTCCGATCTTGGTTCTTCCGGTGTTATGTTTACCATTGATACAGAGTCAGGCTTTAAAAACGTCGTTCTTATAAATTCCATCTTCGGTTTAGGTGAAAATATTGTCCAGGGTCATGTTACTCCTGACGAATTTTATGTTTTTAAACCGACAAAAGCAATTATTTCCAAAACTCTAAGCAGAAAAAATATAAAAATGGTTCATGATTTGAAAGGGAAAAATCCGGTAAAAAATGTTAGTATTCCCTTAGCCGATCAATTAAAGCCATCACTAAATGATGAGCAAGTTATCCAATTGGCTAAATGGGCGATGATAATTGAAGATCACTATCAGAAACCGATGGACATCGAGTTTGCTTTAGACGGAAAAACAAATGAATTATTTATTACTCAGGCGCGTCCAGAAACTGTTCAAAGTCAAAAAAATGTTCAGGTCATTGAAAAATATAAATTAGAGAAAAAAGGGAAGCTGATTATTTCCGGACAAAGCGTCGGTAATAAAATTGGTGCCGGCATCTCCAATCGGATGATGAGTGTTAAAGATATCAATTCTTTTAAGCCCGGACAAGTTTTAATTACCGATATGACTGATCCGGACTGGGAACCGATTATGAAAATCGCTTCCGCCATTGTGACCGATAAAGGTGGCAGAACTTGCCATGCGGCGATTGTTTCCCGTGAATTAGGAATTCCTTGTGTTGTCGGTACAGAAAATGTTTCCAAAATAATTAAGAGCGGCCAAGCAATAACAATTGATTGCGCCTCTGGAGAAGAAGGATATGTTTATGAAGGAAAATTGCCGTTTAAAGTAGACCGAACGGATATTAAAGATTTAAAAAGACCAAAAACCAAGATAATGATGAATATCGGCGAGCCTGATTTAGCCTTTTCAACCTCCTTTACCCCTAATGACGGCGTTGGTTTAGCCCGGTTGGAGTTTATTATTAATAATTATATTAAAATTCATCCGTTGGCGCTTATTAATTATAATAAAATTACCAATCCGGCCGTAAAGAAAGAAATTGATCAATTAACAACCGGTTATAAGGATAAACCTCAATATTTTGTGGATCGTTTAGCACAGGGAGTGGCAAGAATCGCCGCTGCTTTCTATCCGAAAGACGTGATTGTCCGTTTAAGTGATTTTAAAACTAATGAATATGCTAATTTAATCGGTGGTAAAGAATATGAGCCGATTGAATCTAACCCAATGATTGGTTTTCGTGGAGCTTGCCGTTATTATTCCCCATTATTTTTACCAGCATTTAAGTTGGAGTGCCAAGCGATTAAGAAAGTCCGTGATGAAATGGGTCTAAAGAACCTTAAAGTTATGATTCCTTTCTGCCGCACGGTTGAAGAGGGTAAAAAAGTTCAAGAAGTTATGGCGGAAAATGGATTAAAGAGAGGCGTTAATGGTTTGGAGGTATATGTTATGGCTGAGATTCCATCAAATATTATTTTAGCAGATAAGTTTTGCCAAATTTTTGACGGCTTCTCAATCGGTTCTAACGACTTAACTCAACTTACCCTTGGTATCGATCGTGATTCTGGAGGCAGCTTAAATGTTGCCGGCGTTTCCAATGAAAAAAATGAAGCGGTTAAAGATTTAATTAAAACATTGATTAAGACTGCCAAGAAATACCGTCGCAAGGTTGGTATTTGCGGTCAGGGTCCGAGCGACTTTCCGGATTTTGCCGAGTTTCTAGTGGAACAAGGAATTGATAGTATTTCTTTGAATCCCGACACAGTAATTTCCACGACTATAGCTATCTTAAAGAAAGAAAAGCAAATTAAACATAGCCGCGGAATTCTGGGATTATTTTTCTAAAATATTTTAGAATATGAAAAAGCACTTACATTTTTGTAAGTGCTTTTGTGATTTGGACAGAACAATTATAAGTCATTGCAAGCCGTAGGGATAAATTCATGAAGTTTCTTTACAAAAGGGCCGTGCTCTATTTTAATACCACCCCAATTTTCTAAAGTGTGATAACAATCTTCTTCGTTGTAATACAATTTTCTTTCTTTTTTGCCATTTTTGTTAATAATTGGTTGATAGAAATAAATTCCATTATTACTTATAGATAAATCTTCATCTATAGAATTGACTTTTGTGCAATTAACGCTAAAAATAATTTCATTATGGGAAATAATTTTTCTGTCTAAAGAACACGCTAGTTCTATCTTGATGTTTTGATAGAATAACAACAATATTAAATTAGTATTAAAAACGAATGGGTCTATAATATAAAGCTTGTAATAGGTTGGTAAACCACTGTTTGGATAATTAGGGAAATTTAGTCCATACAAAGCACCTTCATCAATGGTAATAATTTCAGTTGTTTTGTTTTTTGTTTCGTCTAAAATATATTTTTTAATTATTTTTTTCATGTCCAGTGTGATATTACCCCCAAGAAGCGGATCATATTCTTTTAGTTTATTTTTATTAAATATCATTTCCCAAACTAATTGAAAATGTTGGGCAATATCTGATCGGTAATTTAATATATATCCATTAAGTTCGTGTTTGCCATATTCTGGTAAGATCTGATAAGTGTAAGGAAAAACATCTTGAAATTTTTTTTGTAATTTTTTGTGATTGTGCTTTTTTACGATTTTATCGACTATGACTATGATCACTAAAGCAATTACAGCGGTTAAAAGATAAGATATTGTACTCATATAATAGCCCCTCCATAAGGCTTGTTTTTTGTTATTAAATTGTTAATGAATTGTTATATAAACAGTATACATCATAATTATATATTTGTCAAGTATTAAACCTGACAAAATTAAAATAGACAAAATACCCAATATTTACTATACTTTTAAATATGCAAACTAAATCAATTTTACAAAGTCTGGGATTCTCCTTGCAGGAAGCTGAAGTTTATTTAGCGCTTCTTAAAGTTGGTGAATCAGCCGTCGGAGCCATCATTAGCCAGACAGGATTTCACCGAGATTTAGTTTATGGCGCTTTAACTCGTCTAGAACAGCAAGGATTAATACAATCCCTGGAAAAGAAAAAAATCCGCCATTATCAAGCGGCTAACCCTTCTGTATTAGTTAGAAAAATGAAAGAAAAATTGGATATAGCTGAAGGTTTATTGCCATCTCTAAATGATTTATACAAGCAACCGGCTGTTTCAGTTAAAATATATGAAGGTTCGGAGGGTATGGAAGAAATTGAGAAGGATTTTGCTGAAAGTTTAAAAGATAATGAAGAATTTTATTGTATTGGCGGTGCCGGAAATGCTTGGTATGAAGTCGTCGGGCCTTTTTATAAAAAGTATCACGAAAGATTATACAAGAGAGGAATCAAGTTTAAAACGGTTACCTTTAAAAATGAAGGTAGGGATATAGTTAAATATGAAAACCCTAAATTTAACTTAGTACGGGTTTTGCCAGATACTTTTCGGGTGCCATCATCTTCAATCATCTATGCCGATAAACTTTTAATTCAGATATTTGGCGAGAAGTTTATTGCTATTTTGATTCAATCGAAGCAAGTCTCGGAAGCCTATAGATATTATTTTAATTCCCTATGGAAGCAGGGAAAAGCAATCAAATAAAATTATAATACAAAAAAACACCTCGATTTTCATCAAGGTGTTTTTTGCTATTTTAATTTAAAAATTATTCAAGCACTTGGATCTTGGCAATTTTGACGCCAAAGTTCATTGCTGATTGATGGTCTTTCATCCAGACATCGACCCGGTTAGGGTGCTTTTGGTTCATACGATCTCTGACCACAAAGACACGATCGCCAAAAAGATCAGGAATCTTTACCCTTGTCCCCATTGGCAGAAAGTTGGCGGCAATTGTGTCCTCAATACCGTGTTTACACAGATTGAAACCATTTGCAGTTGTGCAAGGATCGTCATCGGTTTGAGCCGCTTCGGAGTTGTAGGCAGTCATCATGTGAGTACTGGTCTTTATGACTTTTTCCACTTTATTGGTGGTTGTAGCGACAGTCGTTGTCGCCACGGTTGTTATTTTTGCTGCTTCCGTATCCATAGTTGCTTCTTTTGTCACAGAATCATTGGAAATCATTACTCCCTGGTCAGTTTCTTGGGCATTAGCCTTTTTTACAGCCGCGTCAGCGAGAGCTGGGGCATAGAAAAGGACGAACTGGAAGACACAGGCGATTATAATCAATAGAACGGTACCCTGCCGTCTACTGAGAGGAACTACTTCTTCTCTTATAATTTGTAGTATTTTCATATTTGTCTAATATTAGCTAAACAAAAAATCCCTAGCATATCATATCTTAAGATATAAAAGCAGGGATTTTCTTGACTAACTATCTTATCATCTGGCAATAGAAATGTCAATACTGAAAAAAAGAACTGTCTATTTGGACAGTTCTTTTAAAAAATAAAGTTTAATTTTGTTTTATTAGGTAGAGGCTGTTCCGGTGCCAGAAAATGGAAGATAGGTGAAGATAAAATAGGTAATAGCATAAGCGGCCAACACAATAATCAAACCAATGACGGCCGTTTTTATCATACTTAACGCTTTTTCTACTTTTGTTTCATTTCCGGCGGCCGTCATCCATTGAAATCCGGCAACGATCATTAAGATTATGAAAATCACAGCCAAAAGTCCAAGAGCGGCTTTAATAACGGAAGAAACAATTGTGCCAATGGTGATTGTGCCTAATCCGCCGGCTTCTTTTACGGAAAAAGTATTGTTTTTAAGTGTATCTAGCGAGCTACTTCCCAATATACTAGCCGAACTTGTCTGGGCAAAAGAAAAAATGGAAAATATTAGAACTAGAATTATAATTATTCTTTTCATAGATTAACCGTTATTTATTTATAAACGCAGTGAAGATAAACGACCAGATAGCCCAAGAAGAGAGGGTAATTATTAAACCAATTATTGAATGTTTGATAGTAGCGATTGCCTTTTCGGTTTTTTGCTCATTTCCGGCCGCTGTCATCCAGCCGAAACCGGCGACTATCATTAAGATAATAAATATTGCGCCAAGAAGACCAAGCACCGAGTTTATAATTAGTCCAATCATTGATAACAGATTTACGCTACCATCAACTTTATATCCGCCCATTTGACCAACTGATTGTAGCTTTCCTTTTAAGGATGTGTCAGAAGCGGTAGATGCCTGGGCAAATACAAAATAAGGAAGGGTTAAGAGGGCGGTTAAAAATATCAAAGAGAATATTGTATTTAGATGTTTTTTCATAAGGTTGTTAGGTACTAATTTGTGATCCAAAAATATTTATTAGAAAATAAGTGATAGCATAGGCGCTTAAAACGATGATTAACCCAATAATTGAATTTTTAATTGTTTCTTTTGATTTTTCGGTTTTTTGCTCATTTCCAGCCGCTGTCATCCAAATAATTCCGGAATAAATTATAAGTACTATAAAGATTATCCCTACTAATGACAAGATAGTCAGTATCACATTACCAATAACAGTATAAATATCAGTTGATCTATAGCCGCTTGAAGAAGCGACATTATTAGCTATTTTAAAAGCATCCCCTAAATTATCAGCTTTAGCAATTTGTCCGGTAATTGTGCTAAATAGCAAAAGAGATAGAGAGGATAGTCCAAATATTATTTTTTTTCTTAAGGATTTTTCCATTTTAGTTGACGGTGCCGAAATAACTATAAATAAAATAGGTAATTGTGTAGGCGGCTATCACGATTATTAACCCGATTATCGATTCAATAAGTATTTCTTTTGCTTTCTCGGCTTTTTGCTCATTTCCAGTTGCTGTCATCCAGGTAAATCCGGCATAAATCATGAAGCCAAGAAATAGAATTCCTAAAAAGCTAAGAACCATTTGGATTATTTGGCCGATAAAATATTCCGGAGTTTGGACATTGCTTGTTTTGTAGCCCGCCCCAGTTGCAGTTGTGTCTAATCCGCTGTCCCCGACAAAATTATAAGCTAAGGCTGTTTGTTGCCCGGTAAAAACAAAAAATAGAAGAAGACCGAAGATGGCGGAAATTTTTTTTAAATTTTTCATTCAATTAAAATTAAATACCGCTGACAAATTTTCCTACAAAAGCAGTGATAGCATAAGCCGCAAAGATTAAAACAATGCCAATTATTGAGTTTATCAATAAATCTTTGGCCTTAGAAACTTGCTGTTCATTGCCTTGAGCTGTCATCCAAGTAATACCGGCATAAATCATTAAAACCAAAAATAAAACGCCGACAAAAGACAAAACAACGCCGATTAGTTTACCGGCGAATGTTTGAAAAAAATTAGCATTACTGCCAGCGCTTTGATTTAAGACTGTAACGGCAGCCGTTTGGTTCAGGCCGGTCATTGGATCGGAGGTCAAAGCTGAACAGGAGTTTATACTGAAAAATGCTAGAAAAGAAAAAAGGAATAAGAATAATGAAGAAAAAATAATTTTCTTGGGCATAGATATAAGTTTATTGACTGCTCTAACAATAAGACTGGCTTACGGTTAGAGCAGCGATTCCCATATAAACTATGAGAATCACTTATGTGGTTAATTGTGTCTAAGCGCCTGTTGCTCCGTAGATTTGTTGAATAATGAAGGTCGCAAGTGCCCAAGCTGATAAGATGATAATTAAACCAATAACACCAGCACCAAGTAATTGCTTAGCTTCAGTAGTTTTATCTTCGTTTCCAGCTGCGGTCATCCATTTAAAGCCACCTAACAAAATGATTCCCACCGCGATTACACCCAAGAAACCTAGAGCGATATTGATTATTTTACCAATAATAGCTCTTGGGTCGCTAGTAGTAGAATCAGCTAGAGAACCGGCTAAACCAGTATTAACTTCATTTGTACCAAATAAATTATTATTTGTTGATTGTGCAAAAGTAACTGCTGGGATAACTAATAACGCTAAGATAGCCAAAGAAATTAAATGTTTTGAGATTTTTTTCATATTTCACCCCCCTTCTTTATTAATAATTTTTATTTTACATCTCTAATTTTAGCACATTATTTAAAACAAGACAAATAAATCTGTCCAGTGTCTAATTTTAAGAAAAATGAAGAAATTCAAATATTTTATTTAAATATTAGGTAAAAATACTAAAAAATATCTTTGTAATGCTTTAAATGTGCACAATGTATCTTTTTATCGATTAAAATATTAATCAAGTCTAAACGAACTACATCTAAACTGATATGTTTTTCTAAACAATAATTAATTATCGCTTTTTGTAAATTTTTTGTTTGTTGGCGAGATAGCGGTTCTTCCAAATTACTCTCTTCTGTCTTAATTCTTGTTTTTACCTCAATAAAAATAATTTTGTCTTGATGAGAAAAAATTAGATCGATTTCTAAGTGGCCGGTTCGATAATTTTGAGATAATAAAGAATAGCCGTTTTTTATTAAATATGATTTTGCAATTTCTTCTCCGTGATTTCCGAGATTTTTATTACGAGTCATAGATTTAAAAAACCCCTTGCCTAAAGGGGTTTTTAAGTAAGAAGTTTCAAAATTAGTATTATTAAGGAAGATATTTTTTTAATTCCTGTTCTTTCTGATCTTCTTTTTTATGTGAAGGAATGGCTTTTAATTTTTTAACAACAAAGAAAAACCAAACCAGCATGGTTATTAGCCAAAGAGCTATCCAGAAACGAGCGGAAAAGAAAGGCACCATTTCGTAGTCAAAAAAGAAAAGGATAAAGCCGATGATGGCATTGCTCAAGAAAAAATTATACAAGCTCTTGAAGAAACCACGATATATGCCTGATTTTCTTTTTATTAAAGCGATGAAAAAAGCAATTAAAGAGAAGGCGATTAAAAGGCCAATAAATAATTTTTGTGTTAATGGGACTAATGATTCAGGGCGTAAAGTGAACCAAAAACTCCAGGTCAGAAAGTTTGTCATAGTGTTTTAAATTTTTTAGTTTATAGTTTAGTTAAAATTAATCCATAGTGATAAGGTCCGGCAGGGAACTCTTCTTTTATGTCGAGACCAATTTTTGGCGCAGCGGCCTTCAAGGAATCTAGTTTTACCCTTTTTTCTAGAATTGGGCCAAGGGGCGAATCAGTATTTTCCCATTCAACAATCAATAATTTTCCGCCTCTTTTTAAAAGCCTGATTGCTTCTCGCAGGATTTCTATTCTTTTATCGGATTGATGAAGAACATTTACAAGTAAGGCCACATCTAGGCTGCTAGTTTCAATAGTCGTTGCTTTAAATATCTCCAGGTTGCTCCAGATTGTTTTTACTTGAGGGAGATTTTCTTTTAAGGCTTGGCGTTTTACTTCTTCAAGCGTGCTTTTTAGAACATCAACGGCATATACTTGTCCGCGGCGCCCAACTAATTTAGCCAGCGGCCAAACGAAAAAACCAAAATTTCCGCAACCGAGTTCGGCTACTTTCTGCCCTTCCTCTACTGCTATTTTACGCAAAATACCATCAATGTCAAATAAGATAGTTTTTTTGTTGTCAGACATATTGTTATTTTTTTATTCTACTAATATTTGTCGAGTAACAGTTTCTTCGCGGCTATATTTTTTTTTGGCTTTTATTATTATATCATTTAACCCCTTCTTTAGATTAACCGTTTGGGAAAAATAGCCGTCATGATTATTAAGAACTAATTCGCCGTTGATAGTTATCTCTGCTTCTTTTTCCGTTTGTCCACTAATATCTATATTGGTAGCATTTAAGGCAAGGTTAGCCGCCGGTTGAGTAACGATTAACTCAGGCGGGAGAATAATCCGTTTAAAATAAAAACTCAAATATAAGAAACAAATAACAATTGCGCTAATAATAAAAAAGTTACGGATTAACTTTGGGAAAATTATAAATTTATTTCTGGCTAAAATTTTTCGGGAGAAAGGATCATCGGGGGAACTAGTTAATATTTGTTCATCCCAGCCTTTTAATATTTCTTTTACATTAAGACCGAGGAAAAGGGCATATTCTTTAAGGAAATTTTTACCATATAAGCCAGCCGGTAATTTGTCAAAGCGTTCTTCTTCTAGAGCGGATAAATATTCTGGACGGATATTTATTTGTTTAGCCACTTCTTCTATTTTTAGATTCTTAAAGAGGCGGGCTTGTTGCAGCTTTTCACCCCAGCTTTCATCGCGGCTGATTTTTTTAGGAATAAAAGCAGTCATAGGTTGTTATTTGGATTGGCAGCATTCAGTACCGTCTCCTTTGCAAAGATTAGTCTTACAATTAGTTCCTGATGATGGGGACATGCAGCTATATCCGGAATATTCCGAACAGCTAGGAGCACAACAGACAGATGATCCATTACCGCAATGGTACTTTACGCAGTATCCAGAACTAGCCTCATCTCGGCAAGTAAAACCTTTGTCGCCATATTTCTCAACACAATCGTTAGGGATAGTGCCACTACCACCAGTACTACTTGTCGCGGGAAGTATTTTTCCTCCTTGCCAATCAACCCCTACGGCCTGAGCGACAAAGCGGATAATCATATAACTGGAAAAAACAATAATTAAACCGATTACCGCAGCTACTAATATTTTTTGCGCTTGGCCGATTTTATCGCTGCTGCCGGCAGAAATAAGAAACATAAAACCACCGTAAACAAACATTAATAATGCTAAAGAACCAACGATCCCTAATATCCAGCCAGAAACGTTTATAACTATAGTCATTATATCATTTAAGGTGTAGTTGCCGCTTGAATAAGCGCCATAACTGGTATCAATAACAGAAGTTGATGCTGTTTGTGCATTTACAGGGGAACTGATAACTGTAAAAAATACAATCAGACATAGGCTCGTTAAAAATATTTTTTTAAACATATAAAAATAGTAAGCAGTTTAGTAAATTGTTTGTTGAACTTTAGCGGCGGCAGTATTAACCACGTCCTGAATTTTATCGCTAGAGACAGTTAAGGCATTATTAATCATTTCTGCAATCGCATCTTCGGCCGCTTTAACATCTTTTCCTTGATACCAACTTTTGGCAGTCAAAACTTGATCGGCGAAGACGCCAATTTCATCATCGGTTTTCTGTGTATCAACTAGGGAACGAAGGGCAGTTGGACGTTTAGTTTTTTCTAAATAAAGCTTAGCGTTTTCTTCTTTAGTAATGAATTGAACAAAATCCCAAGCGGCATCAGTGCTTGAACTTTTTTTAGAAACAACCTCGACCCAATAATTGGCAAAATTTATATTAGTCGGAGGATTGCCTTCTATCTGAGGAAATTTAGCGATAGAAAAATTAAGTTTCGGAGCTTGGGCTTTTATGGTCGGTAGGTCGTAAGCATAAGAAAACATAATTGCTAAATTGCCGCTCATAAACATATCTAAGGAATTAGGGAGATCTTTATTCCAAGAATAGGATTCTTTGGTTGGATCGGCAAAATCTGCATAAAAACGAAGCGCATCGGCGCCGGGACCATAACTAGAAGTACTGGAAGCTGTAGTAGCAGCATTATTAAACGATACTTGCCCGTCATCACTCATCATTGTAGCGCCACTTTGCATCATCAGGGTTGCTAAAATATCGCTATATCTATTTATATTAGAACTTCCACCTAAAGCCGCACCGGATTGGGTTATGGTGTTTTTTGTGTCCTGTTTAGTTAGTTTATTTACGTCTTGTAAAAATTCCTTATTCCAATATTCTGGGACTTTACTAATGCCGGCATTATTAAATAAATCTTTATTATAATACATGGCCAAAGTATCCACATATAGAGGCAGTCCATATACTTTCCCATCATCAAGAATAACGTCATGGCTGACTACATCGACAAAATTATCTTTTATTTCTTTGATAGAAATGCTGTTTGTCGTTTTAGCTTGATAAGTCGTTTGTTTTTGGACGGTTCCCGTGGTAACCGGATAAACCATGGTGATAGTTGCCGGCATCGGGGCTAGTTTTGATTGGTATTTTTTTATCCAAGTATTCTGGATAGAAAAGATATCCGGTCCGCGATCTTCAGCTAGAGCATTTAAGAGTTCTGATTCATATTCGTCTAAACGGAGTTTTCTATAGTTTATGGTTATTGATGGGTGTAGGGCTTTGTACTTAGCAATGATTTCATCGAAGGCATCAGAATCATCAAAAACACGCCAATAAGTTAGAGTAATTGGTTTTGAAGCTTCCTGAGTTGCTTTGTCGGTTGCTTTGCAACCGAAACCGGAGCTTAAAATAAAAACCATCAATAAGACTAAAATCGTTATTTTTTTGGACATATCTTTTATTATTGTTTCTGTTTCTATTATATCAAAAAAAATTCGAATATTCCAACTATTATTATATTTTTGGCCGGTACTGGAGAGCCTCGGCCAAATGGGTGGATAACACCCTGTTGGAGTTGGATAAATCAGCAATGGTCCGAGCAATTTTTAAGATACGAAAATAAGAACGGGAGGAGATGTTTAGTCTTGTAATAGCCTCTTTTAAGAGTGTTTGTGAAGGATTGTCCAGTTGGCAAAAATGGCGGACAGCCTCGCTGGTCATATCGGAATTTGTGGTAAAGGGCAAATTTTTGAATCTAAGGGTTTGTAAATAGCGAGCTTTTTCTACTCTGGCTTTGACAAAGGAAGAGTCTTCTTCTGGTTCGTTGCTGTCTAATTGTTCAAAACTGGCCCGAGGGACATTTATGTGGAGATCTATTCGGTCAATTATTGGACCGGAAATTTTACGCCCATAGTTAAAAATTTGTTGTTCTGTACAGTGGCAGGAAATTTTTTTATCGCCGTAATAGCCACAAGGACAGGGATTCATGGCGGCGATGAGGATAAAATTACAAGGAAAACATAGTGATCCGGCCGCTCGATTAATATTTATATTTTTTTCTTCAAGCGGTTGGCGGAGATTTTCTAAGGCCGAATGGGCAAATTCCGGAAATTCATCAAGAAATAGAACGCCGCGATGAGCCAAGGATATTTCTCCCGGGCGCGGCCAAGCACCGCCGCCAATTAGAGCTATCCCCGAAGCGCTATGATGAGGTGTCCGAAAAGGTCGTTCGGTAATTAAGGCCAGATTGTTTTTTAATTCCCCGGCGATACTATAAATGTTAGTTACTTCTAGTATCTCCTCACTTGATAATGGCGGTAATAATTCCGGTAGAGCTTGGGCTAAAAGCGTTTTTCCTGATCCAGGTGGACCGATTAATAAAATATTGTGTCCGCCAGCCGCCGCTATCTCCAAAGCCCGTTTAGCTTTTGCCTGTCCTTTTATTGAAGCCAGATTAATATTTTTATTTTTGCTTGCGGTTGGATTATTTAATTGGATCGATGGGATATTCGGTTTAGTTATCGGAAAATTAATTGTTGAAAAATAAATTTGCTTCTTTTTAAAAACATTTATTAATTGATTTAAATTTTTTACCGGGAAAATATTTAAACCAGAAATTAAGTTTGCTTCCGCTAAATTTTCTTCGGGAATAAATAAATTTTCTATACCCATTTTTTTCGCTTTTAAGGCAATAGCTAAGATTCCATTTATTGGACGGACTTCGCCGCTTAATGATAATTCGCCGACAATAATGCACTGAGAAAAATCAAGCGAGAATTTATTTTTTAAAGCCAGGATGCTGATAGCTATTGGTAAGTCATAAGCCGGGCCGTGTTTTTTAACATTAGTGGGCGCCAAGTTAACAGTTATTTTTCTTTTGGGATATTCATGAGAACAATTTCTGAGAGCACTTTTTACTCTTTCCTTTGCCTCGGAGACAGAAGTGTCTGGCAAGCCGACAATTGCTATTTGTCCGAAGTCGCCGCCGCCGGAATCAGCTTCGACTTCGATTATTTCTGCTTCCAGCCCGATTAACGCGGCTGATAATATTTTTGTAGACATAATAAAAAATTAAATACTAAAAAACCATCTATATAAGATGGCTTTTAAGATAGCAAATTAAGGATGAAGAATATCTAAATATTTTTTAAAAAATATTTTTATTTTTTAAGGTCATCGAGCTTAACGCTTAAAAGTTTGCTGACGCCATTTTCTTCCATGGTAACGCCATAAAGAATACTGGCTCGGCGCATCGAAGCGCGGTTGTGAGTGATAACAATAAATTGAGTTTTATTGGATAAATCATCAAGAATTTGCGCCAAGCGCTCGGAGTTAGCTTCATCAAGGGCTGCGTCAGCTTCATCAAAAACAACAAACGGAGAAGGATTGGCACTAATAATAGCACTAATTAAAGCAATCGCCGTTAGGGCACGTTCTCCACCGGAAAGCATCGAAACCGCCTGAATTTTTTTGCCGGGAGGAGTCGCTTGGATTTCTATTCCGGCTAGACCGACAGCGTTATGTTTGCGCAAGAACTTTATTCTTTTCAGTTTTTCGTCATTGGTATTTTTTATTTCTGTTTCCGCCGGACTTAAGCCTTCTACGGAAACATTATTTTCACTTCCATTATTAGATTCGGAATTTTTTGCATTTTCTTTTTCTAAATCCTCAATCATTACTTTAGATATTTTAGCCGAACCGCCGTTAAAGAGAACTTTAAAATATTCGTTGAATTTTTCGGAGATTACTTTGAATTCCGAATCAAATCTACCTTTAATGTTAACATCTAATTCATAAATTATTTCTTCCAGAGATTTAACCGCCTTATGAAGATCATCGGTTTGGGCCGATAGAAAATCATAACGTTCTTTAGTTTCGGAGAATTCTTTTTCGGTTTCCGGATCAATCCCGCCGATTTGTTCGAGCTGCAATTTATTGTTGGTGATATTTTTTTGCCAACGATCAATCGCAACCTCCTCGGTGGTTAATTGATGTTCTTTAATATCATTTATTTCCAATTCATCATTTCGGATATTAGCTTCCAAATCTTCCAGTTTGGTTTCCTGTCTAGTGGCTTCAACTTTAAGGTTATTAAGTTCCGCTAAAATGGAATTAAGTTCTTGCTGGAATGATTGAATAGTTTTTTGGCACTCATACATCTGGCTCTTTTCTTTTTCTTGAGCGGCATTAAATTCTGCCAACTTTGCCTCTAAGGATTTTATTTCTTCGTTTAAAGATTCAAGGCGCTTGGTTATCTCCGCTTTTTCTTTTTCGATTCCGCTCGCGTCAAATTTTATTTGGCTCTTAGCTATTTTTGCTTTGATGTCGTAAATTTCTCTTTCGGTTTGGATTTTTTTTGCGCTTAACAAACGGGAGCGCTCCGCTAAAGTTGAAGCTTTAAGGCGGCAGTCATTGATTTTATTATTGGCGATTTGTTTTTTCTCAAGCCATTCTTCCAGGTGGATGTTGGCTTTTAAGTTGGTCTGTTCTTTTTCTAAAAGCTCGATTTTTTTAGTTAATTCTTTTTTCTCGGCCTCTAACGAACTCGCATCAAATTTAACCTGGGCTTTTTCTAGTTTAGCTCTGATGTCGATTATTTCTCTTTCATTCTGTAATTCCTTTTCTTCTAATAAGCGGAGGCGTTCATTGACGGTCGATAAACGAAGACGTTCACTGCTTAAATTTTCTTGAGTTAATTGCTTAGTTTCGTTTAAAGAAATTATTTCTGTTTGGATTTCTTTTATCTGGTTAAGTTTGTCGTCATCTAATCCGCTAATGAGGCTGGTGATTCTCTTTTGGAAGTCATTTTTCGCTTCAGCAATCAATTTTTTTATACGAACGAGATCGGTTTCTTTTTCAATCACTTCCAACTGTTTTAAAAATTCATCAATTAATTTACTAATAGCCTCATTCTGGCCTTCATTTTGACCGCTTTTTCTTAGTTCTTTATTTAAATTTTCCAATTCTTTATTTAAGCGTGTCAGATTTTCTTGAATGGAATTCAATTTCTTTTCATCGGCGGATTCTTTATCGCGATTATTTTCTAGCTTTAAGCCGGCGATTTCCTCTTTTAATTTTATTAACTCGGCGGATAGCTCTTCGTTTTTATTGTTAAGCCAAGAAACATCAAACTGCCCCTGGACTTCAAGGTTGGCTTCCAAAACCGCTTCTAATTTAGATATTTGTTTGGTATAGGAATATTTTTCTGTTTCCAATCTTTCAATCTGGTGGCGGACGTTATTAGCTTTGTCTATTTCGGAATTTATTGAGCAGAGTTCTTCGCGCAAGAAAGATTCTTCGCGATTAGCATCATTGGGGTTTAAGGTTAATATTTCCGCCGTGATGTTCTCTAATTCAGCATTTAATTCTCCTTGTTTATTGTTAAGCCAAGAAACATCAAACTGCCCTTGAGATTCCAGTTGAATCTCCAATTCCGCTTGCAGCCTAGAAAGCTGTTTATTTAATTGATTTTTTTGATTTTCTAATTCCCGAAGACGCGGTTGTAGTTCGTTGATTTCCCGAAAATTATCGGTGGCACGTATTCTATTTAAATCTTCATTTAATTTTTCTAATTTTTTTTCTTTATCAATTTTGCCTTTTTCCAGATCTAAAAAATTGTCGTTGGCTTTATTTAATTTTTGGTTTATATCCTGCCAAAGAAAGCCATAATAATTAAGCTGGGTTTCGCGTAAGTTGTCGGATATTTCATCGCGGCGTTTTAATTTTTCCACTTGGCGGGTCAAGCTTTTTAATCGTGGTCTAATTTCCGCCAAGAGCATTTCTACCTGCTGAAGATTCTCATAGCTGGATTCCAATTTGTTTAAAGCGGAGTCGCGTTTTATTTGAAATTGTTTGACACCAGTTGCTTCGTCAAAAAAATCTTTTCTTTCAGCCGTGGAACTGTTTAAAAAATTTTCGACCATGCCTTGACCAATAACGCTGTAAGTTTTTTGGCCGAAGTTGGCTTTGGCAAGCAGCATCTGAATGTCAGTCAAACGAACGCGATGATTATTCAAAAGATATTCGCTTTCACCGCTGCGATAAATCCGGCGAGTAATAGTTATTTCCGGACAACCTAAAATCATCTGATCAAGATCACTTTCTTTTTCAATTGTTTCTGGAGCCGCTAATTTATTTTTTACCGCTTCGGAATTATTGAGACACAAGGAAACTTCTGCCATGCCTAACTGGCCCTTTTTATCGGAGCCGGAAAAAATAACATCTTCACTTTTTTTTCCGCGGATAGTTTTTAAGCTTTGTTCTCCAAGCGCCCAGCGAATAGAATCGGCAACATTTGATTTGCCTGATCCATTAGGGCCAACAATCGCAGTTAAGCCTCTTTTTTGTCCATCGACCAAACCGGAAAATATCAGCTTATTTTTATTGGCGAAGGATTTGAACCCCTGAATCTCTAATCTTTCTAAATACATATCTTTCTTATACTAAACAGTTACTTTTTTATTTAATTTTTTTCCTATATAATAATATAATAAAGGATAAAGTCCAAAAAGACAACTAAAAAAGAAAACTAAAATTATGATTATTTCTCTTAGTGGAGCTATGGGTTCAGGAAAAAGTACGGTTGCTCAGATGTTATCTGATAAATTGGTTTGGCCAAGATATTATATGGGGGGATTAAGGCGGGAGGCGGCCAAAAAAAGAGGGATGACGCTAACTGAGTATAATAAATTAGGCGAAACAGATCCGGCGACAGATAAAGAAGTTGACGAGTATCAAAAAGAGTTAGGCCAAAAGGAAGATAATTTTATTATTGAAGGCCGGACGTCTTGGTATTTTATTCCTAATTCTCTAAAAATATATCTTGATGTTAGCCAGGAAGAAGGAGCAAGGCGTATTTTTGGTAGCCTGCAAAAAGAGAATAACAGGAATGAAGGTACGGGACTTAACACCTTTAACGACGTCTTAGAAAGTAACAAGAGTCGGTTAGCCAGTGATAAGGCTAGATATCAAAAATATTATAATATTAATGTTTTTGACTTTAAAAATTATGATTTTTATTTGGACACCACTAATTTGACACCAGATGCCGTTTTTCAGTCTGTCTATACCTTTATAAAAACCAACCTTGACAATAGGAAAAATTAATTATAATATTAGACAAGATTTCCCTTATTAAATAAGTATCCCAAAACGAGATCCCACGATCTCGTTTATATAATTTTTAACCATATGGTTGAGACAAAGCTAGAATTAAAACCAGGAATGACCGTTAGAGTCTACCAAAAAATTAAAGAATTGAATTCTAAAGGAGAAGAAAAGGAAAGAGTTCAATACTTTGAAGGAATGATAATTGCCCGTAAACACAATAAAGAAATTGGTGCGACAATTACTGTCCGTAAAGTTTCTGATGGTATTGGAGTGGAAAAAATCTTCCCTTTAAATTTACCGACAATTACCAAGATTGAAATTAAAAAAGTAGCGGAAGTAAAACGCGCGAAATTATATTATCTACGTAACGGTTATAAGAAAAAATTAAAGGAAAAGGTCGTCAAATAGACGATTTTTTCGGGATAGAGGGCGGATGGTGAAACTGGTAGACACGCAAGCTTGAGGTGCTTGTGGCCGAAAGGCTGTGGAGGTTCAAATCCTCTTTCGCCCACCATTTAGCTTAAAAATATTTGGCAGTATTTCTGCCTATAGGGCGCATAGCTCAGCTGGTTAGAGCACTTCGTTTACACCGAAGGGGTCCAGGGTTCGAATCCTTGTGCGCCCACAAATAAAAATAACCCACTTTGTGGGTTATTTTTATTTTCTGCCGGTAGGCAGGGATTCGAAGTTTATGCCCCAGAGCGAAGCGGAGGAGTAAATCCTTGTGCGCCCACATAATAAAAAAGAAGCTTTTTGGCTTCTTTTTTATTATGTATAAAATTTTTATTTCTGGTTGGTAATTTAGTTTATTGAAGGCGCTCCATAGGTGTTAGCCGCTGATGCCGGAGCACCACTGGTAGTACTAGTACCAGCCCCATTCGGATCATAAACATACTGGATAATATCAGCATCTTTATAGACCTTCTTGTAAGCAGTAACTTTGCCATTTTTATCACGCTCCAAAACTTGTAATCGTATCATTGGATCATCCTCTAATCCCATTTTGGCCTCTTCTTCTTTATTCATGAATTTAACTTCTATTTTTTTCATAAATGGCGCATTCCAATTAACAGATTCACGAGCAGTGGGGTATTTAGGGGTGCCATTAGGATTTAGGTTATTGTTAGTCTGCTGTAAATTTTCCTTACGGCCATTCCAGAAAGAAATAAATAACCAAATAAATACAAGAACTATAACAGCAATAATTATGGCAATAAATTTAATTAAACGTTTTTTGTTCATATATTTCTTAAGTTATTGTTCTGCTGTTAATGTGGTTTTGCCGCTACCGGTGGCCGGAGTTGCTGTTCCCCGATATCCACAGTCAACACATTTACCGAGCTTACTTTCGCCCAGTTCTGGTTCACATTCCCCATTATTGTTACAGGAAACATCGCAATCTTGAGGACACGGGTGGGATCCACTATCTTTCTCGTCACTGGCGCAAATACCATCCCCACAACGGCAGTCCCCTGGACAACTACTGACATTCTCGGAATATGTATCCGTTGATTCACCCGGGGTTGCATCATATGTTTCACATTTACCATCCCCACAATGACAATCTAACATACAATTACTGTAGTATTCACCTTGAGTAGAATCACATTTACCATTACCACAAAGACAATCCGCAGGGCAAGAAGCGTGAGTTTCTCCCAACCAACTATCACAAGTACCGTCGCCGCAATGGCAGTCCAGTGGACAAACTATTTTTCCTAAATTAGTGTTATATCCCTCAGTGGATGTAGCACAAGTACCGTCACCGCAAACATCGTTATCATTCAAATATTGACAGGCCTTATTAGTTACCCAGTTTCCGTAAGAATCAGCTTTATTGGTTTCTTGATATTTTGTGGTTGTCCATTGGCTAGTTGATGCGATATAAGTGGATACGCTAGTGCCGCAAATATTATCAAAACCGTAACAATCCTGCATACAAGAGAAATATGTTTCACCATAATCGCAGACCTTATCACCGCAATGGCAGTCCAGTGGGTCGTTAGCCATGCTTTCCTGGCCAGTGCATTTACCATCACCTTTACCATTCCAGTTTCCCGTTGCCACTTGATTTGCATCTGGGCAGTCTGCCGGGGCATTAGAAGGGTTCATGGTACTATTACAAGCGCCACTACCGGTTGTGGGTTGAGGCATACAAAAATCTGCGCTAGTTGACATAGCTCCTGTCCCTGTGCCAAGTGGACAGCCAGTGCAAGTAGCTGCGCCGCCAGTGCTATAAGTGTTATAAGGACAGATATGTTCAAAATAAGAACCAAGTGGACAGAAATAACCGGCATCACATGGTTTTTCTAAATCGGCCGAAGTATAATGATTTGTTGTTAACCAAGCCGCATTGAACAAAGAAGTAAGTGTTGTTCCTGGTTTCAATCCTCCGGTAACGCTACAAACATATCCGGCCGGGCATAAATAACTACTATTATTAGTAGTGTCGCCAAAATCACAGGTATAATATGGTGGTATTGTGTAACTAAAACCAGTCGTCCCGGCGATTGACGTGACAGCTGATGCTTCCGAAGCAGTTAGATATTTTTTTATCGGTGTATTATTAATGGCTATTGAACTAGGACTATCCTTCATTTCTAATTGAGTCGCATTAGGATTAACATAGACAGCGCTCTCATATACACAATTTACAAAATTTAATGCCCTATTTGAACAATAGTTAGGACAGATATTGCCACTAGCATCATAACCACAAACACCACAACCAGTGCCGGATGGCCGAGCGCAATCATCCTCACAACTTACCTGTAGAGTGTTTGTAGCATTCCATACTTCACCTTTTGTTTCCTCAGTATCATAAACTAGAACATCATTATAGACATCCCGACAGGTCGTATAGGTTGTATTGTCACTGATTAAGGCAATAACAGCGACAATCGGAATCCATAACCAGCCCCTAGTTTTTTGAGTACAGACCCTTTGATGTTCAGGAATTGATAATGGTGGATCATGGTGTACTACAACTAAAGAATTACTACAAACACCATCTCCACAATAAGAACCTATTGAGGAACAATCGTGAGGGCAATTGGTTGCATTTTCACCGTTAGTAGCTTCGCAGATGTCATCCGGGCAAGTAGAGGCACTAACATATGGCGGTGTGTTTGAGGCAAACGCATTCCATTCCTTACTAGTTTTGTTCGGTATAAAATATGTTTTATCAGAGAGGTTAACTACTGTTGAACTGCCATATGTTGAGTCTCCGATTTTGGAGACTATATCCGACATGGTAACAGTAGTAGTGGATTTATAATAAGGGAGCGGGCTAACATCAGCTAAACTATTTTGCGGATGAGTAATTATCGATATTACAGAAATTATCGGTATTGCAGTAATTAAAAAAAGAAGTCCTAAAGAAATAATTAGACGCTTCTTGGTAAAAAGTTTTTTCATATAGTTTAAACTAATAATAGTTTCATTTAAATAATACAATAAAAATAAAAAGTCGGCAAGAGAAAATATATAAAAAAGGGGTATTCATAATGAACACCCCCCATCTAATTTAGTTTTGCATCAATCTGATGCTAAAGCCGTCGAAACAATAACACCCACCACCTATTTGGAGAATTCCTGAACTTTGGCCGAGGGTTATGACAGAAGCTACTCCGCCGATACCGAATGGAGTTGCAGACCAGAACCCAACTCCGTCACCTAGATGGCCAAATCCACCGTTCCCAAAATCATTTTGATAAGCTCCACTAGGTAGTCCATCGAATCCCGAACTGTTAGTTGCGCCAACATTCGGTTGGATCCAGTGAGCATAACCAGCCTCTTTCATCTTGCCTCCGGCAACTTCATTACCCCCTAAGTATTTAGCTAGGGTAATAAATTCATCATCAGAAGGAGTATGAAAACCAACAATTAATCCTCTAGGATCAGAAGCAGTGTAGAAGTTATATAAACCTCCATAGACTTTTCCAATACTAGAATCGTTGTTGTACCAGCAGTAGGCGGGAGTAACAGCCGCATCCCAAGCAGATTGATCAGTGATATTTGGTATCACGTCACCATTAGCGAAATGCGTTCCCTTGAAACTTTCCTGTAACCAGACTTGGTTACCGATTTTAACCGTGTGGTATAAGTTACCATCAGCATCACTAACCGCATAGGTAGTGAAAGTATTGGTAGTAATACTCGTGACTTCACCGGCCTGGTTAGAGGCTCTCAGTCTGACAGTATATTCCGAACCAATCTTCAGATTAGTAACATTAGCTGTCACTCTGATAGAATCAGAACCGCTGAAAGTATTGGCTAAAGTTTGGCTCTGCCAAACAGTTTCGGTAGATAAGCGATAATCAAAAGTAATAGAAGTACTCTTTTGGTTAGGAATAACCATTCCTACCAAAGTGGCACTATCACGTTTGATATTAATCGCTGGTCTCACGGCTACGATAGCTTTCACTAAAGTATCAACGGGAGGAACCGGAGGATTAGGATCGTCATTAGGATTACAACTAGAGAAAGAGAAAAGGATTATGGTCAGGAAAGCTATCGCTTTCCACAGACCAATTTGAACGATTGCTTTCATGACAGATTATTTTATTTGTTTGTGGTTGTTTGTTTTGTTTAAATGAACATTTTTATACCTATTAATTGGCTTTTCCAATCTAATTAAGTATGTCTATATTATACTACTAAATTGGGGATTTGTCAAATCTTTATTTTATAAGCAAAATAAGATAGACTGAGAAATATGGAAAAGCTAAACAGTAAAAATGAAAAAGAAACCTTTGTTTTTGGAGAAAACCTCGCTAAGAAATTAACCGGCGGAGAGGTTTTGGCTTTGTTCGGTGATTTAGGCGCTGGGAAAACAAAATTTTTGCAGGGTTTAGCTAAGGGATTGGGTGTTAAAAATAAAGTAAATAGCCCGACTTTTAATATTTTGAAAATTTATAAAACTAAAGCCGGTTCTAAAATAAAAACGTTCTGCCATATTGACGCTTATCGTCTGTCTTCGGAAAAAGATTTGCTCGCCTTAGGAGTGGAAGAATATTTTCAGGATAAAAATACGGTAACCGCGATTGAATGGGCGGAAAAAATAAAAAAAATATTACCAAAAAAGACGATTACAATTGATATTAAACACTTAAGCGAAAAGGAAAGAGCGATAAAAATAAAATAAAAAAAGGCCCGTAATTTTTAGATCACAGGCCAGAACATTTTTGTTTTTAGATTTTTTTAAATAATCTTGTCGATTAACCCGAGACGTAAAGCTTCTTGGGGATTCATATCAGTATCACTATCCAAAATAATTTTTATTTCCTCTTGGCCGACTTTCATTCTTTTGTTAAGAATGTCTATCATTATACCATCATTTGTTTTGAGTTGAAGAATTTCTTCAGCCATCAAGTTTGTTAGATCGGTAATTTTGTCATTAATGTTAAGAGTAAAAGAAATGGGGTAGGAAACATGATGAATATGAAATTTTGAGAGACTAGTGGCATATCTTTTTTGACATGCCTGGAGCACGATAGCAATAGCGGAAAATGCATTTCCGGCTACTATTCCAGCTACTGGGTTTGAACTAAGACAAATATTGTCGTAGATTTTTTTTGCCCCAGCAAAGCTACCGCCATTACCATTCATTTGCAAGAAAATTTCACCTTTGCTCAAATTAAGTTCAAAAAGTTGTTTAATAAGAGTATTAGCATCTTTTTCCGTAAATCCCGAATTTAAGAAGAGACTTCTTTTCGGATCAATTTTAAAAGGACGTTTTTTTAGCATTTTCTAGGGTATTTGTTTATACTGATTTTCAGAGTATTGACATTTCTGTCAGCTAATGTATAATACTATAATAAATATCATTTGTCAATAGTATTTAGATAATAAAAAATTTAAATAAAAATGCTTTAAAGTTATTCTTTTTAATTATAAAGTATTTTAACTAACATTATGTCAATTTTTGAACAAATGCCTACCCCGGAAGATAAAACCTCAGTAGCAGGAAAGGAAGTTAAAAGAGGTGAATTTGGGAAAGAATCTCAAGACGGGACCGTTAATTTCTATGAAACAAAGAAAGATTTAATAGAAGCTAACGAAGAAGAAAGAGAAAATTCAAGATAAATTTTACTTTAAAAAACCGAGCCTTAATGGTTCGGTTTTTTGTATAAAGAAATTAAGATAAATATTGCGCCAAGAGAGATACAGACATCGGCGAGATTAAAGACGGTAAAATGTTTTAGATAAAGATAATCAATAACATAACCGAATTGTAACCGATCGATAAGATTACTTATGGCTCCGGTTAAAATTAGTGATAAGCCAGTTATAAATAGTTTGTTTTCCTGATTTCTAATTGATTTAATTAAAAATGCTATAATCGCCAGTATAATTAAACCGATAGCTGAGTTAAGCCAGAATCCACTGAGTGGTAGAGAAAAAGCGATATAGTAATTCGGCGTGAAATTAAAAATAAAAATATTGCCGAGCAAATTAAATGACCTCTCGGCTAATTTTCCGGCCGCTAAAAATTTTAAATAACGATCAGCCATAAAAAATATAGCTATCATTAAAATAATAGCTATATTTTTAAAGTATGTTTTTGGAGTTAGTTTATTCATTTTCTTGAAGCTCAGTCTTGCATTTAATACAAGAGCTAGCGGTTGGGCGAGCTAAAAGTCGTTTTTCCGCAATCGGGTTGCCGCAATATTTACAGATACCATAAGTCCCTTTAGCAATTCTTTCTAAGGCTTTGTCAATATCTTCCAAGCTCTTTTCAAGGACTTTTTCGGTAACAACATCGGCGGAATAATCACTGATTTCCTGAACATTTTCATCCGGCTTATCGCCGTATTCTGGAAATTTAGCAGTCATATTATCCGCTTCGTGATTGTCTTCACGAGAAATATCGTCTAAGTCACCAAGAATTTGCTTCTTTTGGGCTAAAAGGCTTTTCTCAATTTCAGCAATTATTTTTTTGTCTAATAAATTTTCCATATTGGTAAAAATTAAAAAAACTATATAGTAGTTTTTTGTATTTAAAGTATACAATATAAGGTCTTTTTTTGCAAGTTTTTGAGGGTTTTACAATTATATATGTGATTATATAAAAAAGTCGGCAATAAGCTTATGCCGACCCTTATTTAATTTCGAAAATACCGTTTAGCCTGCGTATCAATACGCGTATAGACCAGTAGAGGTATGTTCTTTTTTGTGTTTTACTTTAGTTGGTCCACTTTTCTCTTTACTTGATTTTCCATATAGCCCATGGCTGTTTGTGTCATAAGTAGTAGCACAGGAAGATAATAAAAAAACAAAAATTGCAGAAAGAACGAAAATTTTTCTCATGATTTAACTTTTTAAATAATAGTTTATTTATTTGTTTGTGAGAGGATCTTATCATTATATTTACTATTTGTCAACTCTATAAATACTTTTGACAAGGGGGATTCTTTTTGCTATGATTTTTCTGTTATATTGAGTGAATATATTGGAGTGGTAGCTCAGCCCTTAGAACCGTGGGGCTGTTACAAATTGGAGTGGTAGCTCAGCTGGTTAGAGCGCCTGCCTGTCACGCAGGAGGTCGAGGGTTCGAGCCCCTTTCACTCCGCTAATTAAAAAAGAACAAGTTTATGCTTGTTCTTTTTTGTGCCTCCAGGGGGAATTGAACCCTCACCTTAAGCTCCGGAAGCTCACGTTCTATCCGTTGAACTATGGAGGCGGTTTTTATTTATATTTTTTTTAAATAAATATTTAAAATTTCAATTGCTTTCTTAAAAGCCTTTCCTCGATGATTAATATTAATTAAATCTTCAGGATCAAATTCGGCATTGGTTTTTTGATAATTAAAATCTTTAGCCAGAATTATCGGTGCATACCCGAAGCTTTTATTACCCCTTGGTTCTAGAGCAACTCGCGCTTCCCATATTCCTTCGACAGTATCAACAAATTTTGTTTTCGGATCGTAAATAACAGCGGTACAATTATAATGGCAATCCCTTTTGTCAAAAGGAATATCTTTCATTTCTTCTAAAACTTTTAAATAATTAGCTTCATCTGTCCCAACTCCTGAATAGCGAGCGGAAAAAACACCCGGTCGGCCATCTAAAGCGTCGACACAAAGGCCGCTGTCATCGGCCAGAGTTAACACGTTTAAAATATCACCCACGACAATTGCTTTAATCAAAGCGTTGCCTTCAAAGGTTTTGGCGTTTTCAACTATTTTTAAATCTTTTAATTCTTCCGGAAAATCAAATAAAAATTTAAGATCAAAACCAGTATCTTGGAAAATTATTTTTAATTCTTCAGCCTTACCTCGGTTAGCGGTGGCGATTACTAATATTTTATTATTTTGCATAGAGTTAAGTTAAGTTAGTAGTAGCAATTAAATTTGCATAATCGCCATCCCCGATTTCGTATAAGGCCATTCGGTCTAAAATTGCTTGATCAATTATCGGCGGTTCTATGTTAGCATCGGGGAAGCTTCTTAATAATGTTAAATGTATTTTGTAACCATCCATTTCCCATTGCGGATTTCCGGTGTTGGTATTTTTTTCTAAATTTTTTACCAATTCTTTATGGGTCTTCATTAGTGCTTTTGACTCGCCTCTTAATACGAGGGCGTCATCATATTTTTAAATTATATCGAATTTCATTTTAATTGTTTTAAATAGTCAGAATTAATTTCCGAAAGAGACGTTACTAGATATTTTGTAGGATAATTTTGGCTTCTATCTTCTACTAAGCCAATACATTTCATGCCGGCTCGTCTGGCGGCCTCCATACCATTTATACCGTCTTCAATTACCAAGCACTCTTCGGGGCGTAGATTGATTTTTGTGGCTGCTAATAAAAATATTTCCGGATTTGGTTTGCTCTTGGAAACCATATCGCCGCTGACAATATAAGAAAAATAAGTAATAACCTCTAGAGTCGTTAAAACGCTTTTGACATATTTTAGATCCGAAGATGAGGCCACGGCCAGAATATAACCTTCGTGATATAATCTTTTTATTAAATCGGTAGAACCTTTAATCTCGCCAACTGATAAAGAAGCTAGTTTTTCCATTCTTACCCATTTTTCATCAATTAAGGAACCTAAATCATATTTTACCCCTTTTTCTTTCAATAGTTTATCAAAAAATTCAACAGTCCTTGTCCCTGAAAAACGTCTGGTTATCTCCATTGGCGGTATGTTTATATTATATCGCGATAATAATTCCGACTCTACTTGAGAATGAAATTTTTGCGTATCGGAGATTACTCCATCCATGTCGAAAATAATTCCTTTGATCATATAAAATAATTATATCAACGGTATTATAGGGAGACAGTCTATAATATATAGATAAGTGTGTTAGAGTTTGCTATTTTTCTGTGTCCCCTATTTATCTAAATAGATATATCTAAATGGACTTTTAGGCCCCTCTTTATTGTTGTTACGCCGGTATGATGCTATAATTTACTTATTACTGTTTATATCATACTGGCTAGTGTTATTGTTTCTGGCTTCAATATCTTCGGTTTCGGCCATGTAATCTTATCTAGTATTGTTCCTGTGATTGTAAATTTGGTTATTATGATAATTTTTGGTGATAAAAAATAATATATTATTTATTATGAAAATGAAAATTAAGAAAAAAGATTTGCAAAAGATGGAAAATTCAGCAATAACCCAATGGGACAAGCTCAAGCAGGAATATGATGCTGGTATGAAAGGCATCCGTGTTATGAGCGATTCCAGTTTGATATTGCTTTGCATCGTGGGCATCACAATAGTGGTATATTTTAGTAAAAGTTTGCTTGTAATTATCGGCCTCCTCGTCTTTGCCTATGCGTTGTATGTCTTCGCCAGCCGTGAAGGACACCGTGATGGATATTGCGAGGGTCACTATAACGGTGAGAGCGTTGGAAATGAGTTACAGAAACCTACATTATCTGAAAAATCCCCTGAAATTAAAAATGATTTAGAAAATAGCGACAAATAGATTTGATTTATAATATTACGCTCCGTATTTTTTATGAAAATCTGCTTCATCACCAAAACGTGCAAAATCTCTTTCTTTTTGGTTGATTTGTGGTTTAAATCCGGGCTTAGCCTCATGCGTAATTCCGCACCAATACTTCTCCGTTCGACCAGCGATCTCTTTAGCATAAAGCAAAAAACCATTGCTATAACCGCAATACATACAGCCTATTTTTTCAAAGGGATTTAAGTAGGCTAATTTATTTCTGTCCATGATTAGAATATAGGCTGAACGTTTAACCTTTTTTATTTTGTAAATAGGAAAGCAGATTGCCTGGAAAAGCGTGATTAAGATATCTAGTAGAAGTAAGGCAACGAGTGGCAGTCAGATGAATGGTATAGTAAACAAATGCAACCAAGCGCGCTGTGACTGAAATTTTCTGTAATTCATATTTCTGGATATTAATAACTCAAAATTTTATTATGTACGCGGAGGAGAAGGGATTCGAACCCTTGATACCTTTTAACGGGTATACCGCGTTTCGAATGCGGCGCAATCAACCGGGCTATGCGACTCCTCCATTACAGTCTTTAAAAAAGACTGTCTATATTATTATTTTTTTAATTTTTCGATTTCCTCTTTATCAAGATAATCCCATTTTCCTTCAGGTAAATCTTCTAAGTTTAGTCCGCTAATACTTATTCTTTTTAAATCATCAACGCGTGTTCCCAAAACGGCGAACATGCGGCGTATTTGTCTTTTTTTCCCCTCGTTTAAGGTTATTCTAAAAAGCCCATTTTGTAAATATTTAGCGCGGATAGCTTTAACGGCGCCGTCACCCTCACCAATATCAACTCCGTTTAATAATTTTTTGATAACTAATTCGGGATTAACAACGTCATCACGAATTCTGACTTCATATTCTTTATCATGTTCAAATTTTGGATGAGATATTTTTTGAGTTAAGTCGCCATCATTAGTTAAGAGAATTAAACCGCGGCTATCCTTATCAAGCCGGCCGACAGCAAATAATCTGATTGGCAAATTAACCAACTCAAAAATATTCTGTTCACCGGTAAAACGACGGTTGGTACAAGTATAACCCAAAGGCTTATTGAGCATGATATAAACTTTTTCTTCCGGTTTAGAAATTAAACGGCCGCTAATCGTAATTTTGTCTTTTTCCGGATCGGCTAAGTCACCGATTAAAGCTTCGCGACCATTAATTTTAACATGACCGCCGCGAATAATTTCTTCCGCTTTACGGCGGGATGAATAACCGCTTTCGGCAATTGCTTTTTGTAAAACCATTTTCATAGCAGTTTCGTTAAGCTTCTTTTTTAGTTATACTCATTAACCCGATAAGGGCGATAAAAATCCAGAACATGACCGCGAGATCATTTTTAAAATAAGGGACATCAACTAGGCCATGAATAAAGATGCAAATTAATGATCCCATCAAGCCTAGGGCCAAATATCTTTCCGGAGAATTATCTTTGTTTAAATAGCGGAATGTTTTATAGGCGATAAGAGCCGCTTTAAACATCAACCAGATAAATACCAACGCTCCCAGCAAGCCGATTTCGCTCCAGAAATTTAGAAATATGTTATGAGGATATAAATATATTTCGACCGGTTGCCAATATTTAATACGCAAGGTTGAAGATGCCCAAGTTACCGCATCAAAGTTGGAAATGTTGTCACTATTGAAGAATATACCGGCTTGATGATAAGGCGCAACTGTTGCTTGATAATTTGCTAATCCGGCACCGGTAATTATTTTTGCCCCTTTCAAAGCTTGAAAGGTTTCTTTCCATTGTTGTTCGCGTATCTGGCCGGATAAGTCATGAAGGGTTAGTTTGGTAAGAACGAAATTTTTAGTCGGAGCGAAGAAAAATACGCCGCCGATTACAATTATCATTAAACCGAGAGTAGCGACTCTTTGTTTTTTCCCGGCAAATAATCCAAATACTAATAAGCTAACAACAATTCCAATTAAAGCGCCTTCCGAACGAGCAAAATAGATAGCGGCTAACGAGGCGACAATAACAGCAATAATCAGAAGTTTTTTTAAGGTCTTAATTATTGTTGTGCGGCGCGGTGAAGAAAAAAACCAGCCAAGGAATAAGGGAATAAGAGGAGCGAGATATAGACCAACGGCATTAGGATATCCAAAGAAAGAAACTACTCGACGAGTCGCCGCATTAGCCCAGAATTCATTAGGAATAAATTTTCCGGTAATTTTTTGATAAATAGCTACGATCGAAACAGCAAAAGCAGAAAGAAGGAATGACCAAAGAATTTTTTCCGCCTGTTTTTTATCGCGGCAGATATTCATTACTAAAATGAAAATCAGAATCGGTTCAAAGAAATAAGCCTTCCATATTCCTAGGGCGCTAGTTGTAAAACCGCTAACGCCGACAGAAATAAAAGATAATATTATTAAAGCGATTATTTCTCGAGAAAAAGGATAAGGAATTCTGGTGGTATTATTTTTTTTGCGTTCTTTATAGCTAGGTAACCAACTCTTAAAGAACCAAACCGCGAAAGTAATCAAAATCATGACTTCGAGCAGGGTAGAAGGAATTCCGAAAATAGAAAAACGAATAAGGTAAGTAGGCAGGGCGGCAATTAGAAGATATATAGCATAGTCTAGGCGCCAAAGCGCCAAGATTAAGAAAAAAATAGAGAAGATTATTATAGCAGTTATCATATATTTATAGTTATTAGTATTATATCATCCAGGACAGAAACAAACAAAAAACTGCCCTTTCGGGACAGTTTTTTGTTTCGGTAATCAATATTAATTTACTCTTTCAACATATTCGCCGGTGTCGGTATTGATTCTGATAACATCGTTTTCGTTGATAAACATCGGAACGTTTATTTTAGCGCCGGTTTCAAGTTCAACTTGTTTATTCACATTACCAGCGGAGTTGCCTTTTACTCCCGGAGGAGCGCTGACAACTTTAAGATCCATCTTGATAGGCAAACTGACAGAAACCGGTTTGTTTTCAAAGTATAGGACATCAACGTCGGTTCCATCTTTCAAGAAAAGAGCAGAGTCGCCAAGTTCTTCAAGGGGCAGATCAAATTGCTCATAGCTGGCATTGTCCATGAAATAAGCCTGGTCTTTATCTTTGTACATGAAATTAGCTTTCTTGGTTTCAGTTTCCGCTTCTTCCGCTTTTTCTGTTCCCTGGTAAGTTCTTTCTTGAACGGTGCCATTAATTAAGTTACGGCATTTTATTTTCAAAACAGCGCCGCCACGTCCCATCTTATGATGGTCGGTTTTTATAATGATGTAGGGTTCGTTATTAAGTTTAATAACGCGGCCCATTTTTATTTCGTTAAAATTCAACATAAGGTTTTAAGCTTAGTGATTATTTATGAGTAGCTGATAAGAGAGCCATAACGCGTGAACGTTTGATGGCCATCGCTAATTTTCTTTGGTGCCAAGCGCAAACGCCAGTACGATCGCCCGGTAAAATTTTCATGTAAAAATTTATAAAGCGCTTTAAGGTTCTGGTGTCTTTATAGTCAACGTCAAGATTATTGACGCAGAAGTAACATTCTTTAGTTTTTTTAGTCATAGTTTTATAATTTATTAGAAAGGAATATTTTCAACGCGGATTTCTTCATCGTCAATGTTTTCTTCGGGTATCTCGATAGTCGCTTCGGAATTATTTCCGGCCGCTGACGGTCCGCCAAATGGCGCACTGCCTTTGCTGTCGAGCATAATCATATTTTCTAGGACGATTTCGGTGCGATAGCGTTTAACGCCATCTTGTCCTGTCCAATCAGTCGTCTGTAGACGACCTTCGACGAAAACTTTTGAACCTTTGTGCAAATATTTTGCGCAGACATCAGCTAATTTGCGCCAAGCGATAATATTATGGAATTCAGTCTTTTTTTGCTGTTGACCGCTTTGATCTGTCCAAACGAAATTAGTAGCAACTGAGAAGGCGGCGACATTCTGTCCGGATGGAGTATTGCGGACTTCCGGGTCGCGAGTCACGTTGCCGATGAGCATAGCTTTGTTTAGATTCATATTTTTGGATTTATTAAATTAAATCTTTGGCATTTAAGATGCCTTCTAATTTTTCGTCCAAATCTTTTAAGTCCACACGTTTATCTTTGGCCTTAGGAGCCGCAGTTGGAGTTTCAGTGCTGGACGTTTTTTTCTCTTTTTCTTCTTGTTGTTTTTCATTAGCCGCTTTTTTAGAATCGATCTTGGCGCGAATAACTTCAGCGCGAGCGATTTCTTCAGCTGTCTTTGCTTTCTTAACAATAATCTGGTGGCGTAAAACATCGGCTGATAATCTCAAATTTTTATCGACGACGGCTAAAAGATTCCCTTCTAGATCAAATTCAAATAAGCCATAATACCCGTAGGCATTGTGTTTGATTTCGTAGGCCAATTTTTTCTTACCCCAATATTCAGTGTGGGTAATTTGGCCGCTATTCTCGGTAATTACTTGACCGACTTTCTCCATTACTTTTTTTGCTTCATCGTCCGTAAATTTGTTCGGAAGGATGAAGAGAATTTCGTAATGGGTCGCTCCGGCTGCTTTGGTTTTTGACATAGTTATTATAGATTATGGGACTTAAAAATTATTTAAATGTTTTCTAAAGAATTTCTAAATACCCCTTATTAAATAAAATCCCCCAGTATTCAAAATCCTTGAGGGCTTAAGAATACCTTTAATTATGCTCTAATATTGGCATAATTATCTCTGGGCAAAGCCAGGATGTGGGAAAGATATATTGTTTATTTATTTGTAAATCTAGATTATCACGGATATTTAAAAATTGCAAGTGCTCATTTTTGGATAATAAGCCTAAATGATTGCCAGTCTCAGTTTATTAAGATAGAATAACTTTGTATGAAATACTTCTTTGTTTTAGGAACAAATACCGCCTTGTCGGTTGCCGAACTAGCCGCCGTCCTGGATTTAAAGAAAACGAGCCTTTTGGCTTCGGATTTTTTAGTCTGGGAAACCGACGTGGAAATAAATCCGGAAACGCTAATGCAAAGATTGGGCGGAATTATTAAAATTGGGGTTATTAAGGAAGAAATAGCCGGCGATGATAATGTGGCATTATTGAAAACCGTGTGCGATTTAGCGAAAATTAAAAAATATCAAAGCAAAGAAGGGAAATTTAATTTTGGATTTTCCGATTATGGTAAATATCAGTTTAATAAAAAAGATTTAGGACTTAAGCTGAAAAAATATTTTAGCGATGAAAAAGTAAGTTCCCGATTTGTAATTAGTCATGAAAAAACTTTGTCCAGTGTGGTTATTACTCAGAATAAATTAATTGTTCGAGGAATCGAATTCGTTTTAATAAAAGATGAAGATAGAACTTTAATCGGCGAAACTTTAGCCGTCCAACCGTTTAAAGATTTATCGCGGCGCGATTATGGCCGGCCAGCGCGCGATGATCAGTCTGGTATGTTACCCCCTAAATTAGCGCAGATTATGATTAATTTAGCGCAAGTGAGAGATATGGAGGCGCTAGTTATTGATCCTTTCTGTGGTTCCGGGACAATTTTAAGCGAAGCTTTGCTTATGGGTTATAAGCATTTGTTTGGTTCAGATATTTCCCTGAAAGCGATTGATGATACTTATAAAAATATTAGTTGGATTAAGGAATTATATGGTGTAAAAGATGCTAATGTAAAAATATTAGTGAAGAATGTGGTTGATTTATCTAAATTTGTTAAAGCCGAGTCGGTCGAAGCCGTAGTTTGTGAACCATTTTTAGGTCCGCAGAGGGGGTTAATTGATTTTAAAGCGGTAACTAGCAATCTTGAAGAATTATATAGCAAAGCTATCCAAGAATTTAAAACTGTTTTGAAAGATGGCGGTCGGGTAGTGATGATTTGGCCCTTATTTTATGGGCAGAAACCTATTTCTCCAAAATATGACGGTTTTAAAATGATTAATATGATTCCGGAGAGTTTGCGGACTAATCAATACATCAAGAAGCATAATCGTGAAACCATAGTTTATGGTCGTCCCGGGCAAAAAGTTTATCGCGAAATTGTTGTTTTAGAGAAAGAATAAAAAATAATTAGTTTTAGAAAATATTTTAAGAGTCCTTTACATATAAAAATAATACTAACCTTTTAAAGAAAAAGAAGATGGAAGAAACTGAAGTAATTGGAGAATATGAAAAATATCGTAATGATTTTTTGGAAAAAGCGGAAAAAGAATTTACTGAATGGCTGGGAGCTGAAACACAGAATTTGGATTGGAGCGTAATGGCAATAATTTCCAAGGAAGTTTATCGAGCCAAGAGGTATATTGGAGTAGCTGTCAGTAAAGCCCAAACTGACCTTGATAAAATAATGAAGACAGTGGAAGAACTAAAGAGCTTTTCGCCGATAAGCGAAAAACAGATTTCTTTTATGGAGGGAACTGGTAAAGATTTTTTTGAAAAAGCCATCGGCCATTCTTACGATTTTTGGAAGAACTATTTATCAGAATTGATAAGATTAAATTCCAAAGAATAGTTGAAAAGGTGAAAAAAGTATTTTTAAAAAAGGAGCTTCTATTGCAGAAACTCCTTTTTCATTGGTTTGATTTATTTGTTTATTAAAAAATTACAGATATCACCATCAGCTACAATATATTCTTTTCCCTCCGTTCTAACTAATCCGAGTTCCTTGGCTTTGATTTCTCCGCCACACTCAACAAACTTTTCCCAGTTAATAACTTCCGCGCGGACAAAACCTTTAATAAAGTCAGTATGAATTTCGCCGGCTGCTTGTGGCGCTTTAGTTCCTTTCTTGATAGTCCAGGCTCTAGTTTCGTCTGGCCCGGTAGTAAAAAAAGTGTCTAACCCCAAGAGTTTATATGAGCTTTGAATAAGTTTATCAAGTCCGCTTTGTTCCAACCCCAACTCTTTAATGTATTCCGCCTGGTCTTCTTCCGGTAAGTTAACTATTTCTTCCTCTAATTTTACATTAATTTTAATAATAAGATCTTTTGTTTCCGGCAGAACATTGCCGGTGTGTGTTTCGTCTATATTTAAAAGATAGAGGATTGGTTTGATTGTTAATAGGGTTAAAGATTTTACAAAGGGGAAGTCTTCTTCGGTAAATTCAAGCTCGCGAACGGCATGCCCAGCGGCTAAATGTTGATATATTCTGTCTAATATTCGTGCAGAATTGATTAATTCTTTATCACCGCTCTTAGCTTCACGCTTAACTTTATCCAATCTTTTTTCAATCGTTGCTAAGTCAGCGAAAATAAGCTCCATATTAATGGTTTCTTTATCGCTAGCCGGATCTATTTTTCCGTCAACATGAATTATATTCTTGTCTTTGAAGTCGCGGATAACTTCACAAATGGCATCACATTCTCTAATATGAGCCAAAAATTTATTACCCAGGCCCTCCCCCTTACTCGCCCCGGCGACTAAACCGGCAATATCAACAAATTCTATGGTTGTCGGGATAATCTTTTTAGGATTTGAGATGGCGGCTAGCTTATCTAAGCGAAAATCAGGGACTTTTACAACTCCGACATTAGGATCAATTGTGCAGAATGGGTAATTAGCCGCTTCTACCCCCTTTTTGGTTAAGAGGTTAAATAGGGTTGATTTACCGACGTTTGGCAGGCCGACAATTCCGATTGATAGTGACATATATATTTAGCTAGATTCTATTTATTAACTACAGCCTTACTATAGCACAATTTTTGGATAAAAAAAGAGACCCATCACAGGCCTCTTTTATATAAAAAGTTAATATAATACTGGGCCATGGATGAGTCTCATTCTTAATGACATATATTTTATATGTAATCAAGAAATTGTACTCTCCGCTTACTTTGAGCGTTTCTTTTATTACCAGCTCTTAGTAAATTGATATTCTTTTAATTATTTTAGTTAACTTAGACTAATGAGAACTAATAAAAGTTTCTTTTTGATTTTTATCAGTTTTTATTTTTTGTCTGTTTTTGTTAACTGTGTAATCTACTTTTTTTACGATACGTAAGCATTATCGTTTTTTAAAGCTAGTTAAAGAACCTACTATAATTATAGCACCATAAACAATAGTGGTCAAATATTGTGGACTTATGTCTATGAATAATTGATATATTGGTAAATTTAGCCAATATTAATATAAATTTATTAATATTATGATTTTAAGTCTAGGGTGGCTTGGACTTAAAATCTAGTTTTATGCACAGAAAACACAGGTTATGCACAGACTAGTAGGTGTGATTATTCCACTTATTAAAAAATAAAACCCCAAATGGGGTTCTATTGTTTGAGGTTTGGGTGGGATTTGAACCCACGAATGGCGGTTTTGCAAACCGCAGCGTTAGACCACTTCGCCACCAAACCATTATTGGTACTTGAATTTTAACCTATCTTATTTAAGTTGTAAACTGGGGTCAACCTTGAGCTTGTTGAAAGCTACCGGTTTTTTGTTCTTGATCTTAAAGGCGGCGGCTGTGGCAATCATCGTTGCGTTGTCGGTGGTGTATATCATTTCCGGAACCAAAAAATTAACGCCAGTTAATTTTTCTTTAACCGCTTTCTCTAAACTTCCTCTAAGTTCCCGATTGGCGCTGACACCGCCGGAAAGCAAAACTGATTTAGCCCCGTATTTTTTAGCGGCTTTAATTGTCTTAGAAACCAAGATATCAATAATCGCTTGTTGATAAACAAAACAATATTCCGTTACTCTGTTTTTCCAAGATTTATCTTTTTGTAGTTGATAAAGCAGAGCGGTTTTCAGTCCGGAAAACGAGAAGTCTAAATTCTTTGAGTTTATCATCGGGCGCGGTAAAATAATATCGCTTGTCCCGGTAAATTCTTCAGCCATTTTAGAAATAATTGGACCGCCCGGATAGCCCAGGTTCATCATTTTTGCCCCTTTATCATAGGCTTCGCCAGCAGCATCGTCTAAAGTTTCACCAATTATTTTAATCTTTTTATCTTTATCCATAACAACAAGATTGGTGTGGCCGCCGGAGACCGTCATTATCACCGCTGGAAATTTTATTTTTGTCTTAGGGTTAATAAAGTTTGAATATATATGTCCTTCAACATGATTTATTTCTAAAACCGGTATTCCCCAGGCGAAAGAAAGTGTCCTGACAGTTTCCATTCCGGTGATAAGAGAAGTAACTAACCCCGGCCCCTTGGTAACCGCAATTAAATCAAGCTTTTTATGGTTTATTTTGGCAGTTTCTAATGATTCATCTATAACCGGCAATATATTTAAGACATGTTCGCGGGCCGCGATTTCCGGGACAACTCCGCCGTATTTTTTATGAATTTCAATTTGGGAAGAAATAATATTTGAGAGTACCTCAATTCGGCCGGTCTTTTGATCGGTTTTTATGACTGAAGCGGCGGTTTCGTCGCAGCTACTTTCTATTCCTAATATATACATATATATAATTGTAGGGATTTTTCAGAAAAAGACAAATGTTACTTCTTTATCCTTCTGGCGTTTGTTATAATAGGAGAGAAGATATGGCCACAATTTCTAAACAACAAGAACTAGACTTGGCGCTAGATGCTAAGACAGGAAGTTCCGAATCATTCGGTCGGCTTTATGAAATCTATATTAAGAAAATTTATGATTTCATCTATTATAAGACATTAAAAAAGGAAGTGGCGGAAGATATAACCAGCATTGTGTTTACTAAGGCTTGGAATAAAATAGAACAATTTAAGGAAGGAAGCTTCTCGGCTTGGTTATATATGATAGCCCGGAATGCGGTTACTGATTATTATCGCCGCGAAAAAGGCCATGATGATATAGAGGACTGTTGGGACTTAGCCGATAAAACTGATTTTCTGGCGAATATTGATAATGACTTGAGTGTGGAACTTATAAGAGAGACCATGAAAAGTTTAAAGGAACAAGAAAGAGAAATATTAATAATGCGTTTTTGGTTAGATTTATCTTTCTCTGAGATTGCCGAGCGTTTAAATAAAAAAGAAGGGGCGGTAAAAATGGCTTTAGGGCGCGCTCTTAAGGATTTAAAAAATAAGGTTCCTTTGGCCATGATACTTCTCTGGCCGGAAATAATAAATATATGCAAGAGAATCAACTAAAAAATATTTTGGGGGAGCTATATGTTTTAGACCCAAGCCTGAAGAATTATGAATTGGAACTTATCGGGCTGATAACCAAGATGAAAGATATCAAACCAGATACAAAGTTTGATTCGGTTTTTGCCGCTGAATTGAAAGAAAAGATAATGGCTCAATCGAAAATAGCTTTTAAAGATTCGAATAAAAAAATATTTAATTTTAGTTTTATGAATAAAAAAATTTTTATTGCTACTGGTTCTTTGGCCGCGATTGGAATAGTAACTTTAACTTTCTTTGTTTATTATCAAAAAGGATATTTGCCGACAAAAAATATTGGTGAAAAAAGAGAAGTAGCCGGAGTTTTAATAGACAGCTCGTTGACTAAAGAGGGCTTTATCACTTTGTCTGATGGTGCTTTTGGCAGTCTGGCCAGTTTGAATACAGGAACGGGAACGCCTAGTACAATCAGCGCTGGTAGCGCAAACGGCACCGGAGAATTAGCTAGCGCTAAAGTTTCAACGTCGAATGCCGTGGCGCCTACTTTGGCTATTTCTAATAAGAGTATTTCTTTGAATACTGCCTCGCCAAAAACACTAGTTAGCAGTGAAGGAGCTATTTCCGGGAGGATGATTGTTGCCCCTCAATATAATTTTAAATATGTTTATAAAGGAGACGCTTTAAATTTAAAGGAAGAGACCGCTCTGGTATATCGCCGTTTGAAGGGCGATAGAACTGTGGCTAAAGAATTGGCCGCTTCTTTCAGCGGCCTTGATTCTCTCGGTTTCGGATTAAGTAGTTTAGATAATTTGAAAGTGACTAATATTTCCTTGGTTGAAGATAAAGATTTGGGTTTGATGATTAACTTTGATTTTAACGAAGACAATATTTATATTTCTGAAAATTATACCAAATGGACATACCCAGAAAGAGATGCTTGCGGTAGCGATCAGAACTGTTTAGATAAATATCGAATGAAGATAGAAAATATTCCGGCCGATCAGGCATTGATTGCTATAACCGATAAATTTTTATCGGATCATAAAATTGACCGTTCTCATTATGGTGAACCGCAAGTCGATAATTCTTGGCGCGATGCTTATAATAAGTCCGAAGATAAAGTGAATTATTATATTCCGGAATCTGCCACTATCACTTACCCTCTTATGATTAACGGCCAAGCGGTTGATGATCAGAGCGGAGCTTATGTCGGTTTGCGAGTAACGGTCGATCTGCTTAAAAATGCCGTTTCTGGTTTGGGCGGTTTAACGCCTTATCGTTATGAAACATCTAATTACTCTTTAGAAACTTCAGCGGACACAATTATAAAAACAGCCGAGAATGGCGGCTGGAATAGAAACTATTATGCTCAATCAGAAAATGTTCAAACAATAGAGCTGGGAACTCCAGAGAGAGCTTATGTCCAAGTTTATAAGTATGAGAATAATAGCAATGAAGAACTACTCGTTCCGGCTTTAATTTTTCCGGTAATAAATCTTCCGGAAAACTCGGTATATTACGGTAATAAATCAATTGTCGTCCCTCTCGTCCCTGATCTTTTGAAAGAAATTGATAATCAGCCAGTACCGATGTATAGGACGATGATGGAAGGGGGAACCGTAAATGGTTCAAGCGGATCAGTTGGGGTTGAAGCAACGCCCGCTTCCGAACCGGTGTTGAAGCGTTAATCCCGCACACCGAACATAAAAATAAAATCCCGGCCAGAAGCCGGGATTTTTTATAGGAGATTGGTTATTTAGAAATAATATTTATATCGCCGTTTAGAAAAATTGGTTTCATTCCGTAAATTTCCTGTTTATAAGAAAGCTCGGAAGAAATTGGATTTAAAATATAGATAGGCTTTTTAAGGAAAAAGGCGACCCCGATTTCAATTAAAGTGTTCCCGCCAATGTAACCGGAGATACCTCTTTTTTCATGGTTAGAAATAACAATCACATCGCACCATTCAATCTTGTTATAATGATCGCGAATCGCTTTTTCTTTCAAGTCCCAAATTTTATGATTGGCCGGGAAAGAATCTATGCCGCCATTATTCTCAATATATCCGCCGAAATATATTTTTTTTCCTCCGCCCATTTCGACCGGCGCTTCATTGCTTAGTAAAGGGATAAAAACTTCATGTCCGTTAGCCTCTAAATCTTTTTTAAGTTTTTCCATTTCTTTATAAAAAGCAATACTGCCACAAACAGTTATTTTCATATTTATAATTTTAAATTATTTATAAATGTCGGTAGCGTGTTAGTGGCAAATTTTAAAATGTAGGGGATAAATCTTTTTTTATCCTCACCGCCAATATTTAACAATTTATCAATTGGCCAAGATTCAAAGCCTAAAGCACAACCGGCTTCTATTTTTAATTTATCAAGCCCACCATCGTAAATATAGAGATATTCTGATTGGAAAGCGTGATTGATTTTTTTAGTGGTTTCATCTTTGGAATTTTTTTCGACTTTGGCGATAAAAATAAGATTTTTTGCGTCAATTTTTATACCTGTTTCTTCCCCGGCTTCTTTAATAGCAGTTTGCTCATAGCTGTCTCCTATTTCCACGTGCCCGCCGACGGTGGCATCAAGCAAGTCAGGGTAAGTATCTTTATCTTTGGCGCGATGTTGGAAAATTATCTCTTTATTCGGGGTAATAAAATAAACATGTATCTCGCGATGCAGTAATCCTTCACGGTGTATTATTATTCTATCTTCCTGCCCGATAATATTATCTCCTTCATCAACAATGTTTAAAAACTCTGCCATATTATTTATTTATAATTCTTTTTATTTCCGGCATTTGTTTAATGGTTTCTTTATAACCGACTCTGATTATTTTTTGAATCATTTCCGGAGTAATATATTTTTTAAACTTATTATCTCCGGTAAAGGGAGACATGTCGATAATTATAGCTATATCGGCTAATCGAAGCGAGGCCAAGGCAAGATTATAGACTGCAATTCGGGAACTTCTCATGGCCACTCTTAACACGGTAAAACGGCGACTAAAAAATTCATTCTTATGGTAAAGACTGACGCCGATTGTAATATCGGCCCCCATATTTTTTAAAGCGGCAACTGGCACAGGATCGCTCAAGCCGCCATCAACGAAATAATGACCCTCGGTTTTAAACGGTTCGAATAAAACCGGGACGGTACAGCTGGCTTGGACGCTAGAGGCGATATTACCTTTTGAAAAAGCATAGGTCCGGCCATCGACCAAATCGGTTGAAAGTATATTCAACGGAATTTTTGTATCAGAAAAAGTTCTTTTTCCAAATAATTTGTCGGCTAATTTTTTAAGCTTGCCGCCTCTAATTAAACCGCCTTTTAGACCGAGATCAAAAAAAGACGGGAGCTTATTTTCTTTTGAACATTTTATTATTTCATCTCTCAGTAAGGCAGGATTTTTAAAGATAGCATAATGGGCAGCTACCATTGAACCGCTTGACGAGCCGCTGATTATATCTATGGGGATATTATTTTCTTCCAAAGCTTGAAGGACGCCGATTAAGGCAAAACCGCGAATACCGCCGCTCCCTAAAGCTAAACCGATTTTCTTTGTAGTTTTCATGAATTTATTTTTTTAGAGATGCTTATAAAAAGGATGGAGGAAATCAGGAAAGAAATTATTGCTCAGAAGAATACTTTTTGTCGGACAATTATTACCGGTAATTTGATAGCCGAGCTGTAAAAAATACAAGACAAAAAGCGCCAGAAAAACCCAAAATAATATAGATAATATTTTAGAAATAAGCTTTTTCTTTTTTGATCGCGCATGGAGAAAAAATTTCTTTTTGGCAAAATAAATTGCTAAACAAGAAATTCCAAATATAGCCCCTAGCAAGTTAACATAAATATGCAACGGCTGCTCGCAGATAACAGGGCACTCTGCCTGGGGAACGGTTTGGTTTGTCTCGCCTGATAAACTAGTAGTGATATACATATAACTAAATTATAAATATAAATATGTATTTTATCCAGAGGACAATTTACTGTTTTGACGATATGGCATCAGTAAAAACGACTAATCGTTGCGGATAACTATTATTAACTTTATTCCAGGTTCCTTCGCAAGTAACAAGATTTAGATGAGCTAATCCGTCCGAAGAGGTAAAAACATCGGTTGCATCAGCATTGCGATCAAAAGAACTAATAGACCGGACTATAAATGTTATGGTCGCGCCCCGATCATCTACTATATAAACTTTATCGCCTATTTTTAGATGATCTAAATTGTAAAAGACAAACGGTACGCCATTTTTAATACCAAAGTGCCCGCCAATAACGGCGCTCCCTTCCTTGCCAGGGTAGGGACCAAGAGCAAACCAGGCAACATTGACCGAACCAGCTGGAACATCCATTCTTCCGTCAGAGTTAATAAAAGCATCTTCAATCGCCGAATCGACGCTAATAGCCGGAATTTTGAGGCGGACAGGCAATCCCTTTGGCGTACTACTGGCATCACGAATGTCAGAGGAGGCAAGTTGGACCGACCCCGTAGAGGGAAATTTGGCAACGGGAAATTTCCAGCCCAATGTGTCATTGACTGTATTGTTTGTTAATTTAGGTATCAATATAAAATAAGCCCCCGCCCCTAATATACCGGCAAAAAACACTATAATTATTATTTTCGACCAATTTTTTATTTTCATTATATTAAGCATAACACCTTATGAATATAATAGCCCGTTTATAGGAATTTTATATATGTTGACAAAAACCCTAGAAATGTTATTATAAAACATAAAAGTTTTTGACTTTTATTAATTATTCGAACTTTAATAAAAAAACAATATTTCACAAAATTCATAAAATCAATATTCACACTTAAAACAAAGAAAAATGGAAAAGATTCCAACGAATTTCCGAAACGACTCCTTATCGGAGTATTTGCAGAAAAATGGCCTGAGAAGAATTTCTCAGGGAAAGGTCAGGGACACGTATTATTTGGACGAAGATTGGCTACTTGTTGTTGCTTCCGATCGGATTAGTGTTTTTGATTTTGTTCTCAACGCTTCAATTCCTAAAAAAGGCGAAGTGTTGACCGCGTTAACACATTTTTGGCTGACCAAAGTTTTATTAGGTTTTAATAACCATTTAATTGAAGCGGGCTTTCGTCCGTACAATTTTAAAGGGAGTAAATATCCTAATGCAGCTTATGATTTGAAAGGTGATTTACTGGATCTACCCATCGAACGTTGTTTGGTGGTAAGAAATTTGACCGGCAAAATGTACCCCTTTGAAATGATCTACCGTCATCATATTGGTGGATCAGTTTTCAAAAAATATCAAAAGACCGGAATTGCCGGTGGACATCAATTACCGCTCGGTTTACTGAAGTGGTCTAAACTGGATTCACCAATCTTTACGCCATCAACGAAAGAAGATGTTGGCCACGACGTTAATGTCGATGCCAATTATTTTTTTGCCGAAATGGAGAAGGCTGGTTTGACAGTCGAGGCACTAGAAATGGTTAAGATGTTAACTGATGCCTATGCTATCGCTTATAAGTATGCCGAAGAAAGGGGTATCCTTATTTTGGACACCAAATTTGAAGTAGCTGGGGGAATAATTGCTGATGAAATTATAACTCCCGACTCCTCGCGTTTTGCTTTAAAAAAAGATTGGGAGCAAGCCTTAGAAGAAGGACGTGATCCACAATTTTATGACAAGCAACCGGTTAGAGATGTAATGGCCAAAGTAGCCACTCCATTCTTTGATGATAAGAATCAACCGATTACCGGTATTAACAATTTGGATCCGGAGAATGAAGAGCATGTTGCTTTTGTGCATACCCTGGAAATACCAGAAGAAGTAATCACTGGTACGACCGAAAGATATCTCAAAATTTTTGAGATGATCACCGGTCAGAGTTTGGGAGATTATCAAAAAAATGAATTGGGTTGTTAAATTTAAGTATCATGAAAAAAGTAGCAATTATTGTCGGGTCGCAAAGCGACCTGTCACAATGTCTTCAGGGATTAAATTTTTTGAAAAATCAGGGTGAAGAGAAGGTGCAGGTGGTTGGAGTTTACGTCCGCAGCCAACACAGAAATATGGAAGAGGTAAAACAGCTTTTAAGAGAATTGATAAGCATAAAAATCGATGTCGCAATTGTCGGCGCCGGTTGGGCAAATCATTTGACGGGATGCTGTGACGCCTATTTACGTTTTACGTTACGTTCAACCGACTTTTCAGTCGTTGGAGTTGCCTTCGATGATCCTAAAAGTGAACAGCATACACAAGCGGCAATACTTTCCATAACGGAAGTTCCGGGTTCACAAGTAATTTATAAAGACAAAGAAGGTGTATTTATTGGTTCTAATGGATTTTTGCGCGCTTGCCAGTTTGCAGTTCAAGGTAAATTTCCGGTATTATTTTTGCCGGAGCCGAAAGCAACACTGGATCTGTCCCTGGAAGATACCTTGGTTCTTTTGAGCCAGAATGAGTAATCTAGTTATAAACCATTTTAAAGTAAGTAGAGAATGAAATTAAAAGATTTTCAATTATTAGCCGAGGGTAATCTTCTGGCACTTAAACAAAATCCGTATCCCGGTCGTGGTCTTATCATCGGTATGGATGAATCTGGCCAGTATCTCGTCCAAGTTTATTGGATAATGGGACGAAGTGAAAATAGCCGTAATCGCATCTTCATAGTCGATAAAAATGGCATATTAAAAACAGCCCCAGCTGATCCGGCTAAAGTTAAGGATCCGTCCCTGATTATTTACACAGCGATGGATGAAACTTTCGGGCGCTATGCGGTCAGTAATGGCAATCAAACAATGGATGCTTTATCTGCCGGAGGATTACATTATTCAATGACCGAATGGCAATACGAGCCTGATAGTCCAAACTTTACACCGCGTATTACGGCCTTGATTAAGCCTAAAAGTCTCTCGGCAGAAATTTCTTTATTGAAAAAATCACCTTTTAGCGATGATTGTGAAAGGTATTTATATGAATTACCAATTACGATTCCCGGGCTCGGACATTGTGTTACCACTTATTCCGGTGACGGTGATCCATTGCCGTCGTTTGCAGGCGATCCGTATTTGTTGCCTTTAGTAGGGAATAAAGAAAAAATTGCACGCGCTATTTGGAATTCCTTGAATGAAGAAAATAAGGTGTCGCTAGCGGTAAAATTTATTAGTGTTCAAAAGAAAAAAACAACCAATCGTTTTTTTAACTTTTTTGACATTAAGGAAAGAGAAACATCAATAACAGTAATTAATAAATATAAAACTGTTTAAAATTTTTTTCTTAATCCAGCCTCCATTTGAATTAATTCAAATGGAGGTTTTTTAAAATACAGATTAGGCATATAATATAGAAACAAAGATAAACTAAATTTAGATATGAAGATAGCCTATTACGCCGGCACTTTTAATAAGGAAGATGGTGTTTCGCGCGTTATTTTGGCATTGATTCGCGAAGCACGGAAAAATGGTATAGAGTCCTTAGTTATTACCGGTCGATCAAATAACAAGCCGATGTCGTCCGTGCCGATTATACAGGTGCCGGCATTTACCATTCCCCTTTATAAGCAATATAGGATACCCTGGCCGATAATGAAAAGTTTTGAAAAAGAATTAGATGAGTTTAAACCGGATATTATTCATATAAATAGTCCGGACATTGGTGCTTTAGCAGTTTTGAAATATGCTAGGACAAGAAAAATTCCGATTGTTGCAACTCACCATACTGATTTTGGGCGTTATCTTTCCTATTATCATCTCGCGGCCTTTAACCCTACGGTTAAGATTATTTTGAAACGTCTTTATAAAAAAATGTCTTTTATAACTACGCCCGCCATTTTTATATCGGATGAACTTCAGTCCTATGGCGTCCCCGAGGTTTATACTATTCCTTGGGGAGTGGAGTTTTCAGTATTTAATAATAGTTTTCGTTCGCTTGAATGGCGTAATCAGGTTCAGGGAGAGGAAAATAAGATTATTATTTTATGTGTTTGCCGGCTTACTTGGGAGAAGGATTTGTGCACTCTGGCGGAAACATATAATTTGCTTAAACAGCACCGTAATGATTTTACCATGCTGATAGTAGGGGATGGTCCTGTCCGTCAAAAGATAGAATCAATGATGCCGGGCGCAATTTTCCTTGGCTATCTTGAAGGAGAAGAATTATCAACGGCGTATGCTTCAAGCGATATTTTTCTTTTTCCTTCGAGTACCGAAACTTTTGGTAATGTTAATATTGAAGCTATCGCTTCGGGTCTTGTTCCGGTTGTGGCTGATGCCGGCGGATCAAAATCTATTATTAGCGAAGGAATAAACGGTCTTTTAGCTCAGCCGAAGAATAGTCAAGAATTTTATGAAAAAGTTTGTCTTTTGATGGATGATGAAGAACTTCGAAAAAATATTCAGTCTAGAGGCGTTGATTTTATAAAAGATTTCTCTTGGGAAAAATCTTTTGATGGTATTTGGCAATTATATACAAAATTATTAGTAAAATAATAAAATTTTAAATCATATGAAAAAAGTTTATTTTTTGTTGGTTCCTGTATTCTTTTTATTATTACTTGGTTTACCGAGTCAATCAGCTTCCGCGGCAATTATTAAGACTAAAAAAATTATTAAAACCACCCCCACTCTGGAACTTAATATTGAATATCCGCAGATTGGCCAAGCAACCATTGATAAGAATGTGGGCAGTTTTATTGGCCAGACGATTAAAGATTTTGGGCCAGGTGAAAAAAGTGAACATTGGACAAGCAGCTTATGGATTAGATATCAGATTTCCTATTATCAAGATAAGACTGTTAGTATCCGTCTTTATAGTTATCAATTTACCGGCGGTGCTCATGGTTCGGAAATAGCCAACTTTCGAACTTATGATTTAAAAACCGGTAAACGATTAGGCTATAATGATATTTTTAAATCCGATTATCAATATTTAACTACTCTTTGGCAAAATTGCGAACCACAAGTTATTGCCGCTTATAAAAATAAGGGGGTAGTGATGGACGCCGATGAATTAAAATGGATTCGTGGAGGATCGGCTCCAAAATTTGATAATTACCGAAATTTTTATTTGGATAATACCGGCTTAGTAATTTATTTTAGCCAATATCAAGCGGCTTATTATGCTGCCGGCACTTTAGAAGTTCCGGTTAAACTAGAAAAATTTTCCGCCGGCCTCACTGATTATTTTAAGAATTTGTAGAGTGGGTTAACTATTATTGACTATTCTGGCTCACCTTGCTAAAATTCTATGAATTAATTGAACTTTTTAAACTATAAATACTAATCATAAAAAACAAACAAGTCTAATGGAAAAAATTAAAGTAATGGTAGATGGTTTACCGGGTAAAATGGCCTGGACCATAGCGGTTGCTGTTATCAACAGCAAAGACATGGAATTAATTCCAATGAGTTTAACTGGTCCAGAAACGATAGATAAACATATTGTCGTTAACGGTATAGAGGTTCAATTGTTTGGACCAGATGGAATGCCAAAATTATTTACCGGGGAATTTCCCGATGTGAACATTAATTTTACTCACCCTTCTGCTATTCCGCAAAATGTTGATTTTTATGCAAAAATGGAATTACCTTTTGTTATGGGAACTACTGGTGGTGATTTAGATTATATTACTAAGAAGGTAAAAGAATCTAATCTTAATGCCGTGGTGGCTCCAAATATGGCGAAAGAGATTGTTGCCTTTCAAGCAATGATCGAATTTGCAGGTTCTAATTTCCCTGGTGCGTTCAAAGGATACTCTTTAGAAGTCACCGAAAGTCATCAGAAAACCAAGGCTGATACTAGCGGTACGGCCAAGGCAGTTATTGCGAGTTTTAACAAACTCGGAATTCCTTTCACGGTTGATCAAATTAATAAGAAGCGTAGTGAGGCTGATTATGAATCTTTAGGTATCCCGCCGCAATTTTGGGAAGGACATGGCTGGCATACCTATACTCTTAAGAAGCCAGACGATAGTGTGTTTTTTCAATTTACGCACAATGTTAATGGCCGGGCAGCCTACGTTTCAGGAGCTTTAGAAGCAATAAGATTTCTTAATAGGGTGTGTAGTGTACCGTTTGATTATTGTGGAGTGTATTCCATGACAGATGTTTTAATGGATAGATTTTAAATGAATTGATTTTAAAAACAAAAAGCGGAAGTATAAAATACTGCCGCCTTTTTTATTTAGTAGACTACTGTATTGAGAATTTAAACCCCATTGTTCAAGATATTAGGGGTTGGAGACTAGCTTTATCAGTTAAATACTAGCGGTGGTTATTTAGCCTTTTTTACCTTAGGAGGAATAAAATCACCATTTTTGAATTTATAACCCTCTTTTTTTAATCTTCTATCTATTTTTAATAAAGTTTCAAAAAAACCGACTATGTTTGCAATGCCTTCATCAGTGAAGATTTGTTTATTTTCCATTATTATCAAAATAAGTTTTAAAAATTACACAAGAATGTAATAAAAAACTAGCAAACATTAGTTCACTAGCATTTTATTATAACCATTATTTTGCTCCGCCCTTGCGAATTGGTTTTAATGGTTTTGGTTTTGGAGTTGGTTTTGGTTTTAATGGTTTTGGTTTTAAAACCTTTATTGGTCCTTTTTTTGGCATAAACTAATTTATTTAGTTAATAACAAACTCTTTGCTAAATTTTCAAATCCAGCAAAAAATAATGGATTTTCTTTTCTTATTTCGACCAAATAAGATTGGATCTCCTTATTTTGATATGTTCTTACCAGATCATAATTAAATGCATTATAGAGCATTGTGTCATTTATTAGCCCAAAATCCCACGCATTAGACAAAAGTTCGTAAGTAGATAAATATCCATCAACATCGGGGCCAGAAAATTGTCCACCATTATTTTTTAATATTGGTCCATTATTTTCGATTGTTTCTATAATTTTGGCATTTTTTCCATTATCTAGGTTTGTATTAAATTCGAGCATTAATTGTGCGGACTGCATGTCTCTCATTGCCTTTACCTGAATTCCTGCAAAAATTATACCAATAATTATTGCTAAAACTTCCAATATTCTTAAAAATCTAGAAAAATTTTCCCAACTAACTTTTATTTTTATTTTCATATTTATTTTTTCTAAAAACACTTTTTAGCAAAATTGATAAAAGTTTTATAAAACAAAAGAAAAATATGCAAATTGACACAAGACTTAATATTGATATTCCCCAGGCCATAGCTATATTAAATTTACCAAAATTAGCTTTGCTTTGGGCCAATAAAATAGAGAATATTGGAAACACTGGCGATACAATTAAAATTTTAGATAAATTTAATACTGATTTATTTTTATCACTTTCAACTAATTTTTCTATATTGGATATAAAAAATGAAGCATAGGCTATAGAAAGCCCAACTATGGTCAATATTATAATAATTTGATCTTTATCCGGCAGAAAAAAAGAAGACGTCCCAAATATAGTTATTGTTGCTATCGATGATAAACAAACAATGATAACGTTTTCAAAAAATGCATTAATATTTTTTTCTGAAAAGATTTTCTTTATTTTTTTGCAAAACTTTTTCCAAAATTTATTCATAAATTATTTATCTATTGCTGGATTAAGGATCAATTTAATAGTTTAATTATTAAATAAGTAAATACAGTAGTTATTATAGAAACTATTATACTTCTTAGATCAGACTTTATATAAAAAAATAATTTTTTATACCATTTACTAAAATAAATCAACCCTTTCTCGCTTACCCTATAAAAATTATAAGTATTACCGTTTATATATTCGTTAAACTGTTCTAAAAAATTCTTTGCTATTAAATTATTGACGATTTTCCAATTATGGCCGCTGGTGCTTCCCATCTCGGCGGGAGAAAGTGATCCTTTATGAAAATTTACAATATTTTGTAAAACTTTTTTTTCTTGACTGTCCATAATTTTTTAATAAAACATTATATAGTCTATCTCAATATAGTCTATCTCACTTCAATTTTAGATTGTTTGGCAACGCCTTCAATATCTTTATATATAAAATATTCCTATTATATTCATAACCTTATAACCTATTGAATTTTTGTCCCAATAAAATTTTCTTTTGCCATCTTTGTATTTATTTTCCTTCATGGTTTTTTATCTTAAAAAAATAATCAAGATCATCTTTTAAAGTATTACCCTTATAATAATTATCAAAATCACTACTAACATCGAAATATTTAATATTTTTTTTCTTATGAAGTGCGTAATTTTCAAATTCCTTCCATTTACAAAGAACTATATCCACTTCTTTGTCTAATGGGTCTATTAATTCATCTACATCAACAAAATTTTTATATTTATAAAATATTTTTTTTAAAGCATAAATAATTGCAAATTTACCATATCTTAAAGCGTTACCATATTTTTTTATCTCATAATTTTTGCTCTGTCTTATTCTTCTTTCTATATTTTTTAATACAAAATAAGAAAAAAGCACCTCTTTTATATTAATTGAAGATGTAAAAATTATTAAATATCGTTCAGAAAATATTTTTTTATACCCCTCACTTCTGGCTTCGGCGGGGTAACCCATAAAGGCAAACCTACTTTTTGCTACATCTTTTTTATTTATAATCAAATTTTTAGTAATAACCTTCTCATTTAAAACTTCAAAGAACTCACCTCTTTTTCTTTCATATAAATAACCAAAATCAGAATATATTTTATCTTGAATAGTCTTTTGTATCTGATCATTTGCCCTCCTATCCTCATCATTTACTATATTTTGTTTATTAGCTGCCTTAGAAATATTATTCATGAATTTTTCATCAGCATCAATCACTTCAATAATTCTCAATAGCACCTCCTTATTCTTAAATTTATCTTTATTTTCTTTGTATAGCTTCGACAAGGTATATGCTGTTTGGCCACCATTTATAATTTGAGGAGACAACAAATGCAAATCTACAATATTTTTTTTGCCATTATCCTCATCGGGAATAACTTTTGTTGCTAAAATTGTTATACCGTTATTTAATATCGCAAAATCATTATAATCCATCAAAATCGACCGTCTGATTTCATTATTAACACTTAACGATTGATCGTCTTTTTCTTCTGACAAGACTTTTCCAGATAAACCGAGATAGCATCTTGGATTATATTTCAATATAGCATTCCTATACTTATAAAGTTCTTTAGCTATACTGCTTGCAGAAACAAAACACAAAATAACTTTACATTTACCAATACTGGTCTCTATGTTCTTTTCACACAAATAATTTTTTTCTTTCTCTACGTTTAAAGAAAAAAGTATTTTATCTGGATCATATAAAACTCCAGATAAATATTTAAATAGAAATTTATAAATAGCCTTATAATTATAAAATTCAGGTTTAACTCCGAGTAGTTTTTTTAATGTTTTTTCCTTTAAGCCTTTATTGGCAATAATAATAACTTTTTTCTCATAATCCTTAAAATCTTCTATGGAGGAGATCTCCTTCTCTAATTTTATAATTGCAGTAGAAAAATTTTTTTCACACCCAATCTCATCAAAATATTTATCATCACCCTTTAATACTCTCTTTATTTCCATTTTTGCCACATCATCCGATGATATGGTTTTTTCTTTAAAATTCTTTTCCGTATCTCCCCACTTAGACTGAATAAAATATATAATCCTTTGGCCCTTATCTATATAATAGGCATCAATGCCTCCGTCATCTGGTCCATCTGTTATATATTTTTTTCTATCATGAAAATTATTTAATCCGAATTTTACATTTAAAAAAAGGTGAATAAGGGCTAATGATTTCGGCTTGCACGAAGTGTCTCCGGGTTTTTCAATATAAATGGTGTCGTATTTAGCACCTTCATTACAAATTTTGTTTAAGACACTCTGTAAAATTAAATATTTATTCATATTTTTTTATATTACCATTTTATACAACATTTTGTAAATATAATTGTCAAATTAAAGAACCTATATTTCATCAAAATAGTATGATAATTTACGTCCCTAATTTCACCTCAAGTCTAACTACTTAACCTAAAAAACAGGCCACGCGATTTAGCTTGACTTTTAAGCAAAAATCTAAAAATATATCTAATTTAAGCCAAAATATTCCAAAAATACTGCTTCTAAGTCTTAGGGCAAAAATATAATTGAGTTTTGGGCTGATTTGTGATAAATTTAGTATTGCAAAACCATACACATAAAAATTCGTTAAGCAGCCATTGTTGTGGCTATTTTGCTTACTTGCGCACAGAAAGGACATCTGATCAGCACAAGTAAGCGTCTTAACGGATACTGAATGTGTGGTTTTGCAACTCGATCAGGTGTCCTTTTTTGATAGAAAAAGGCACCTTAATAATCAAATTTATGACTTTTATCGATGTGCTATTGTTTGCCATTTTAATAACCGTGCCACTCCTATTTCTTGTTGGTATTCCAATGTATTTATATTCTTCCGCTAAAAAGAAGAAAATGAAATTTAACCAATTATCAGAAGAAAAGAAAGCTGAATTCAAGAAAAAGGAAAATGATCAAATAGAAAACGCCCTAACCGTAATTCTGCCATTAAGTATCATGATATCGTTAAAAAATAGTGGCTTTGGTTTAGGTGAGGCAATTTTTATTTCACTTTGTTTTGGGGCTATTGCTAGACTGTTATTTGATCAACCCTGGAAAAAACATAAAAAATAAACTAACTTTATGAAGAAAACATTAAATGTGCTATTTAGCATCTTAACTATTATCAGCTTGTTTATTGCTTACGGATTTGCTTTGATGTTAACTAAGGCAGACCGGGACACTATAGCAGTATTTGCTGCCGCTCTTACTATAATTACGGTGTTTGTCTATAAAAAAGTAATCTCTCATAAAAAATAGTTATAGTATGGATAAAATTGATTTTTTCAAAGCCAATGTTAAAAATGCTCATCTTATTGATGACATTGAAGGTATTTTACCAATAGAGGGTAATCATATTGGTCAAATTTTGATAAACGAAACAGATAGGACGGTTCTAATAGAAATAAAACAATGCACCAAACCACAAATTATTGAATATTTCGAGGGGCATATATTGTGCCGGGACGCTGAATTTGAAGTAATTACAACCGATATAAACGGTGGAGTATTCATACTTAATAAAGGCAAAGATAACCCTAGTAGATACGAACTACAGCTCAATAATAACCGTCAGGGTATTATTATTAAATGTTCAGAAATAGAACTCATTGATTACCGAAACATTCACAAACCAATAGAAGAATATAAAGATATATTTATAGGCTGCCAATTTGGTAAATTTTTCTCTATCAAGTATGATAAACGGTAGCTCATCAACCTTTTCTAATCTCAATTGTGGCTTGAATTTTGAGGCCTTGAAGGCTTTATTGAGCGAAAACAGCAGTAAGTCCCATGAAACTTTTTGGATAGCTCAAAATGCCAAAAATAGCCAAACAATAAAAAGGCAAAACGTGGTTGTATCTAAAGATGGTTATAAAATATTTCCGGAACTATATGAATATCTTCTTACTAAAATTCATGATTGGGAAATACGAAACTTTTTAAGACTTGAATTTCCGTCTTTATATAATGATTATTATGAAAAAAGGCGTATTAAATACCTAAACAATAAGATAAAAACTAGAATTAAGAATAATCAACCGAAATTGATATAACTCCCAGGATTGGGAGTTTTTGGTTATTATAGACAAGTAGTGATAAAATACATATTATAATAAAAATGTGTATGAAAAATTCATTTGGCCAAGCAATATTAAACAATTTATTATCTGTTTTGTCTAATAAAGAATTTAGTAATGAAGTTTTATTATTGCAGAAAAAACACAATATACCAGGTAAAAAAATATCCAAAAAATATTTAGAAGAACATGAGAACCAATTCGATGATTATTATAAAGATCTAGAAAAATTAAGAGTTAAATTTGGATTAAATGAACATTATGGGATCATTCTTTTTTATGTTATGGGATTTATAACAATGCCAGATGACGATTTTTTAGAAAAATTGAAACCGTTTAAGATGATAAATTGCGTTGACGATGATGGTTTGAAATGTGCCGCTATAAGAATATATCCAGAAACAACAAAAAAAGATATATATGAAAATTGGCCTATTATTGAAAAATTTCAAAAAGAAACATACAAAATAAAAACAAAGGTTAAAAAGCCTCAGAAGAATTCTTTAAGAGACTTAATGATAGCGTCAATGAAAATTCATGGGGATAGTAATAAAAAAATTGCTTCCGCAGTTAATAAAAATTTTCCCGAATTAGAGACCATAGGCTCTGTGGATATCCCTAAAAT
>Ga0224525_1000038_pt1 | contig 80771 bp, 79 predicted proteins | sample CFST100metaG_FD_179874 | JGI IMG/M metagenome (GOLD analysis project Ga0224525, IMG submission 179874) | Peat soil microbial communities from Stordalen Mire, Sweden - C.F.S.T100 | ecosystem: Environmental > Terrestrial > Soil > Wetlands > Peat | place: Sweden: Norrbotten County, Stordalen Mire...
CTGATGATACTAACCTAAACAGACTAGACCTATACTTAGACCGTATGATAGTTAATCGTCTTGGTGGTGACATTACTGCTACTAAGTCATCTACTGGTCTTAATGTGGATATGAGGGTAGGGGAATAGGTGAATATAGAATTATTGCGCACTTATTCACGTACTTGGTATTTTAAACAAAGGGCACCACTTGGTTAAGGTCAGTACAGTATACTATTAAAAAATTTGCTTAAGCGTTATAATAACAATATGCAGGAAAGTACTCGTTATGCTGTAGGAATCGATGTTGGAACGACATCGATTAAAGTTGTTATTGGTAATATTAATCTAACTGATGGTGCAACCAACATAGTCGGCGTTGGGTGTGTTACTAATCACGGTATGCGTAAGGGTGTTATTACTGATTTGACTGGCCCCGCTAGGGCTATAGATGAGGCACTTGGTGACGCTGAAAGAATGAGTGGGCATCAAGTTGAAAGCGCTACTATGAGCATAAATGGTCAGCATATTCTTAGCACAAAGGCTGATGGAATGGTGGCTGTTGGTTCTTCAAACCATGAGGTGACTAACGAAGATATTGTTCGTTTAGAAGACGTTGCTACTATAGGTAAAATTCCAGCTAATCGTGAGATAGTGGAAATTGTACCATATAGCTATAAACTAGATGGTGAAAGCAATATTAAAGACCCTATTGGAATGATTGGTACTCGTCTCGAGATTGATGCAAATATTGTGTCAGTTCTTTCTCCGTATTTTGCGAATTTAAAGAAAGCTGCTGAAATGGCCAAGGTCTACCCTCGAGCTATAAAACCGTCAGCTATAGCAGCTGCTAAATCAGTGCTGAACGAAGAGCAAGTTGAAAATGGGGTCGCTGTGATAGATATTGGTGGTTCAACTACGAGTATCGCAATTTTTGAAGAGGGTGACTTGCAATATACATCAGTTATACCTATTGGTGGAATAAATATAACAAATGATTTAGCTATTGGTCTGAAAACTGAACCGGACATTGCTGAGGAAGTGAAGATAAAGTATTCAGATGCTATATCTAGAAATTCAGATGATACGGTATCAATAAAAAAAGACAAAGGTACTTATGAATTTGAAGTATCAACAATTGATAATATAGTTGAAGCAAGGTTAGAAGAAATTTTTGAACTTGTCCAAAAAGAATTCAAAAAAGCAGGTAGGGCTGGCAAACTACCTAACGGCGCTGTCCTTGTCGGCGGAACGTCTAATATGAATAATATTGATGAGTATGCAAAGAAATATTTTGGACTTGCAGTTAAAATAGGACATTTTGCTGGTTTTGGTGGTGTAGTAGATAAAGTTAACGATCCAAAGTATGCAGCAGCAATCGGGCTGATGCTTTTTGATGGTTCTAATAACAATGAGCTTTATAAGAAGAACGGTGTGTTCTCTATGAAAAAAGCGAATGGTTTTATATCTGCTATAATAAGTAAGTTCAAAAAATAATGTTTATTGAAAGATGATATACTAAAGTTAGAAATAGCGGGGAGTAAATAAAATATATGCCTGAAGTTAAGCCAAGTGAAGTACAGACTTTTGCCAACATCAAAGTTGTTGGTATAGGTGGAGCCGGTGGATCTGCCATCAACCGTATGAAAGACGCTGGACTTAATGGTGTGCAATTTATTGCTATGAACACTGATGCTCAGGCTCTCCATAATAATAAGGCGGATGTAAAAGTACACCTTGGTAGCACTACTACCCATGGTTTAGGGGCAGGAGCTGATCCGTCTGTGGGTGAGGCAGCTGCTAATGAATCCAGAGATGAAATTAAAGAAGCTTTAGATGGTGCCGATATGGTGTTTATCACAATTGGTGCTGGTGGCGGAACTGGATCGGGAGCTGGACATGTTGTTGCTGAAGTTGCTCGTGAACTAGGTATATTAGTAGTAGGTGTTGCCACTAAGCCGTTTAGTTTTGAAGGCGAAAAAAGAAGAAAGAATGCAGAGTGGGCTATATCTCAATTAGGTAGGCAGGTTGATACTTTAATTACCATACCTAATGATAGACTTCTACAAACTATTGATAGAAGAACTCCATTATTAGAAACATTTAAAATTGCTGACGATGTTTTAAGACAAGGTGTTCAGGGTATATCGGAATTGATAACAGAACATGGTCTTATCAATTTGGACTTTGCTGATGTTAAAGCTATTATGAGCAACGCCGGTTCCGCGCTTATGGGAATAGGCAGAGCTAGTGGTGAAAATAGAGCGACAGAAGCGGCTCAACAAGCTATAGAATCACCGCTTATTGAAGTATCGATTGATGGTGCAAAAGGAGTTCTGTTTAATGTAACCGGTGGCTATGATATGAGCATGAGCGAAATTCAAGAGGCAGCTGAGATTATTACCAGTGCTGTATCACCTGATGCTAATATTATTTTTGGAGCAACTTTGAAACCAGAAATGGATGATGAACTCATAATAACGGTTATAGCGACCGGATTTGATAGTGCCTATTTCAAAGAACAAAATGATGACGAAAAAAACGTAGCTACTGATATAAGTGATGATACTGTATCTGCGATAAATCTAGAAGATGCTGTTATTAATGAGAATGATATCGAATCTACCTTATCAAATGAAGATATAAATAGCTCAACTAGCATCTGGGAACAACAACCCGAAGACGATGAGTCTGATACGCCAGCTTTTCTAAGAAGAAGAAAACACAACAAGGACCAAAAATAGTATTTATGAATGCCAAATACAATATTGGCGATAGCAGAGTTCTTGAGTCGAGAGAAGTTGGTGACGGAGCTACTATTAGAAGAAGACGAGAAATGCCTGATGGTAGACGATTCACCACGTATGAACGTATAGAAAAACCTAACTTGGCAGTTATTAAAAAAGATAGTACTAGGGAATTATTTGATAGAGAAAAATTAGCAAGATCAATAAGAGTATCGGTTGGTAAGTTTTTCACATCTGAGCTAGAAATCGAAGAAATCATAGATAGTATAGAAGATAGTATCTATGCAATAGGCGATACAGAAGTAACATCAAAACAAATCGGCGATTCAGTGCTTGCTGAATTAAAAAAACGCAATGATGTTGCATATGTCAGATTTGCAAGCGTTTATCTCAACTTTAAAACTCTTGATGAGTTTAGAAAAATTTTAAGCGAGTAACTCATGAGATTAGCAGCCATATATAGAAATCAAGAGGACTACACTACTACAGTAGAAGAGTTTTTAAGAGATTTTTCCGTTAGAGCTGGTCGATCAATGGATGTTATTGACCCTGATTCTAGACAGGGCGCTGCTTTCTGCGAGACGTATGACATTGTCGAATATCCTACTATTGTTGCTTTGTCTGATGACGGAAGTGTGCAATATATGTGGAGAGGTCTTCCGTTACCGACTACTAATGAAGTAGCTTATTATCTATAATTTAAGTTGTATAATTTTTTATTAAATATTAAAATAATTATGAAGCATCTAGTTTATTCTAGTAAGCGGCCATCAACCGTGAATGTTTCCGGAAGAAATATAAGTAGAACCGGACGTCAAAAGCGTAATTTTGTTTTAAGTGCTAAAAAGTAACCTTTTTAGAAGCCAGATGGTACCGCCCCTTACGGGGCTCTGGCATCTAAGAAGGTTTTTGTTGTTTAAGGAGGAACTTTATGAAATATAAATCGGGTAGTAGAAGAAGAGCCAAAGAATATGAAAAAGACATATTAATCCAGTGGAAGAAGAACAAGACATTTGAGAAATCGGTGTTAATGAGACCTGTAACTGAAAGCTATGTTTTTTATGATGGCCCTCCTTTTATAACAGGCGTGCCACATCATGGAACATTGCTAAGTTCAATCGTTAAAGACGCCATTCCTAGATATCAGACGATGAAAGGCAAGAGAGTAGAGAGAAGATGGGGATGGGACTGCCACGGTTTACCGGCTGAAGTGTATACAGAAAAAAAGTTAGGCATATCAGATAGAAGAGATATTGGTACGAAAATATCTATTGCTGATTATGTTAATGGCTGCCGTGATAATATGGTTCAAACTGGTTCTCTATGGGAAGATACCATTGATCGCATAGGAAGATGGGTAGATTTCGAAGGTGCCTACAAAACCATGGATAAAAACTATATGGAGAGTGTCTGGTGGGCATTCAAGAAGCTATATGAAAAAGGGAAAATATATGAGGGCGAGAAAGTTCTTATGTATTGCACTAGGGATGCTACTCCGTTATCAAAGGCAGAAGTTACTATGGATTCCGGCGCCTACCATGATGTAACTGATCCATCCGTTTTTGTGAAATTTAAACTTAGAGATGATAATAGAATAATACTTGCTTGGACAACTACGCCATGGACGTTACCAGCTAATACGGCATTGGCAATCAATAAAGACATAGCATATTGCGAAGTAAAATATAACGATCAAATTTATATAGTCTCTAAAAATTTAGTTAAAAGTGTATTTGTTGATAATGCAAATAAACCTTTAGAATACGAGATTATAGGCGAAATTGAGGCTAACTCATTAATTGGCCTTAGCTATAATCCTCTATTTGATATAGATGCAGGTGAAGGGAATAACAATTATAAGATATGGAATGCCGACTTTGTAACTGAGGAAGATGGTACGGGTATTGTCCATATTGCCCCAGCTTATGGTGAAGATGATTTTAATCTTGCTAAAAAAAATCATATTTCAGTCCTTCATGTTGTTGATGAAAGTGGTTTTTATAATAAAGGTGATTGGATTGGTAAAAATATCTGGGAAAACAATAAGCTGATTGCAAAGTCTCTATTAGAGAGCGGTATTGTTTTTAGAATTAAGTATATAAAACACAGTTATCCGTTTTGTCACAGATGCGGTACGCGACTTATGTATCGGGCTCATCCAAGTTGGTTTATGGATATCGAGGGCCAAAAAGAGGATATGCTGTCGGAAAACAGTAAAAATATCAACTGGTTTCCAGATCATTTGAAACATGGAAGATTTGAAAAAAACATAGAACAAGCACCAGACTGGAACTTAAGTAGAGATCGTTTTTGGGCTACTGCTATGCCGGTTTGGGAAGGCGCGGATAAAGACGGAGAGAAGCATAGAATTGTCATTGGTAGCTATGATGAGCTAAAAGAACTAAGCGGTATTGAACTAAAAGATTATCATAGGCCATGGATAGATGACGTCGAATTTGATAAAGATGGAATTCATTACAAGAGGATAGATAAGGTACTGGATGGATGGTTTGAAAGTGGCTCGATGCCTTTTGCACAATTTCATTATCCATTTGAAAACGTTGAAAAATTTGAAAAGAATTTTCCAGGTGATTTTATAGCCGAATATATAGGGCAGGTTAGAGCTTGGTTCTATTATTTGCATGCAATTAGCGTTGGACTATTCGGTCATAATGCTTTTAAAAATGTAATTGTAACAGGTACTGTTGCTGGTAACGATGGCCGAAAGATGAGTAAGAGCTATGGCAATTATACAGACCCTAATGTTCTGATGGATCAATATAGTGCCGATTCGTTAAGGCTATTGCTGCTATCAAGTCCGCTTCTGAATGGTGAAGATTTTGCGTTATTAGACAAAGATGTCGCCGATATTGCTCGAAAGCTTGGAATGATTTGGAACATGTATGATTTCTTTACCATGTATGCTGAGGTTGATGGATGGGAATTTGACGGCAACATAGTTGATCCTATAGATTCACTCAAAAATCCTTTAGATATTTGGATCGTGAGTAGAGTGCACCAGCTTAACAAAGAAATTGAGAGTGGTATGGATGGATATGACATATCCAGTGCTGTCAAACCGATACTTCCGTTTATTGATGATGCCAGCAATTGGTATGTTAGAAGAAGCCGTAGGAGGTTTTGGAAGTCTGGTGATGATGATGATAAGAATGATGCCTATAGGACATTGCACTATGTATTAACTATATTGAGTATAATAATTGCTCCATTTACTCCATTTTTGTCAGAAGAACTTTATCAAAAAATGACCGGTGGTGAGAGTGTTCATCTATTGGATTGGCCTGAACCAGGTCGTATTGATGAGATGGTAATTCAAGAAATGGCTGAAGTACGTGAATATGTTGCTGAAGGATTGAGTGTTCGTGCAAGGAACCATATTAAAGTTAGGCAACCATTACACAAGATTACCATTCCAAAATTTGGAAATTTTGTTGACTACGTTTCCATCCTAAAAGATGAGATTAATGTAAAAGATGTTGTTCTTGGAAGTAATGTCGAGCTAGATGTCTCTATGGATGATGATCTAAAAGTAGAAGGTACTTACAGAGAAATTGTTAGATATGTCCAAGCCCTAAGAAAAGAAGCTGGTCTGAATATTGATGATAGAATTAGGCTCGGTCTAGTTGCAGAAGATAAGCTAGTATCATCGGCTATTAAAAAATATACGAACGATATAAAAAATGAAACATTGGCGACTGTTGTCGATGAAGGTGATTATTCCCATAAAAAAGAGGTTAATATAGATTCTGCAAAACTATTTATAGCTATTGAAAAGATAGAAGGAGAAAAATAACAAATGAAATATAACGGTCCTTTAGTACTTATTATTATGGACGGTGTTGGAATTAGTAATAGTAAGAACGGTAATGCTGTCGATATGGCGTATAAGCCAACTCTCGATAATTTAATTAATAACTATAAGAGTATAGCTATCAAGGCTCACGGTCTTGCAGTGGGTCTGCCATCTGACTCGGATATGGGAAATTCTGAAGTTGGTCATAATGCAATTGGCTCGGGACAAATTTATAATCAAGGAGCTAAACTAGTTAACGAATCGATTAACTCTGGTGCTATTTTTAAAAGCCAGACTTGGATGGATATAATTAATCAAGTTAATGAGAAAGATAGTACGTTACATTTCATAGGCTTGCTTTCTGATGGTAATGTTCATTCTAATATTAATCATCTTATTAGCATGCTTAATCAGGCAAAAGCACAGAATGTGAAAAAAGCCAGAGTTCACGTTATCTTAGACGGTAGAGATGTTGATAGTACAAGTGCCCTTAAATATATAGATCAATTAGAAAAAGCACTAAGTGATATTAATACTGGTGGGTATGATTATAAAATTGCCTCTGGCGGTGGTCGTATGCAGATTACAATGGATAGGTATGAAGCAAATTGGAATATGGTCAAAGACGGTTGGGACACTCATGTTTTAGGTATTGGAAGACGATTTGAAAACGCAAAACAGGCAGTTGAAGCATATAGAAAAGAAAATATTGGCGTCATAGATCAGGATTTACCAGCGTTTGTTATTTCTGATAAGTCGGATGCTCCGGTTGGAACTATTAATGATGGTGATGCCGTCATATTCTTTAATTTTAGAGGTGACAGATCCATAGAAATATCAAAAGCTTTTGATGAAGGTGATGAATTCAGTTCGTTTGATCGTCAAAGAGTGCCAAAAGTTATTTTTGCTGGAATGCTTGAATATGATAGTGACCTGCGCATACCTAGGAAATATCTTGTTAATCCACCTGTTATAAAAAACACTTTAGGAGAATTCTTAGTAAAAAATAACGTAACCCAATTAGCCATTTCGGAAACGCAAAAATATGGACATGTTACGTACTTTTTTAATGGCAATCGTTCGTCAAAGTTTAGTGAAGAACTAGAAGAATATATAAATATTCCGTCAGATGTTGTTCCATTTGAACAAAGACCATGGATGAAGTCAGCGGAGATAACTGATGTCATGGTTGAAAAAATAAAGTCTGGCAACTGGAAATTTATACGTGTTAATTTTCCAAATGGCGATATGGTCGGGCATACCGGCAATCTTGAGGCTACTATTGTTGGTGTTGAATCAGTTGACATTGCTTTATCTAGAATACTTAAAGCTGTCGATAGCGTTGGTGGTGTAGCGTTAATAACGGCTGACCATGGTAATGCGGAAGAAATGTATGATTTAGATAAAAACAAGAAAGAAGTTTATGACGAACAGGGCAATATTAAGCCAAAAACAAGTCATACTGTAAATCCAGTGCCATTCATTATATACGATAATACAGCCAACAGGGACGGTTATTCTATTAAAAATGGTGATTTTGGATTATCCAATATAGCGTCAACTATAACCGATTTGCTCGGTTTAAGTGGTATGGACTGTTGGCAAGAAAGTATGATATCATTTACCAATAGGGACGATGAATAGTCATTAAAGTGAGTCTAATTGTATTATAATTTGCTCTTGTTATTATATTTTGTTATAATATGCAGAGTTTTATAAGTAAGGAATGTTATAGTGAAAGCAGTTATTGAATTTAGTGGAAAGCAGTACTTTGTAGAAGAGAAGCAATCTTTATTGGTTGATCATTTTTCTTCCGAGTCTGACACTTTAACTATAAAACCGTTGCTGATAATTGATGGAGAGAAGACTAAAGTTGGTAAGCCTTTTGTTGATGATTCAGAAGTTAAAGCTAAGGTTGTAAATAGTGAAGTTAAAGGTGATAAGATCAGAGTTATCAGGTATAAGAGCAAGAAGCGTGTTCATAAAGAGAACGGTCATAGACAAAAATATACCGAACTTTTGATTGAATCTATAAAATAAATTGTTTACTCACATATTAAAAGCGTTACGTAAAAGTAACGCTTTTAATATTGTCTGGTATAATATACCTATTAAGGGGATAAAAGGTGTCTATTGTAATTGTTATAACTAATCAAAAGGGCGGCGTCGGAAAGACTACAACTGCTATAAATCTCTCTTATTATTTAGCGCATAGTGGGCACAACACCCTACTAGTGGATTTTGATCCACAGGGTAATGCTACAAGTGGACTAGGAATCAAGAAAGATGGCCTAGAAGGAACAATGTCTGATGTTATAGAGGGCAAAACGACAATAGATCAGATTGTTCAGGCGAGCTGTTGTGAAAATCTATGGGTTGCGCCATCGACATCTATTTTGGCAAATACCGAGGTTGAGCTAGCTCAGGCGGATAAACGCTTTACGAGATTAAAAAGTGCCATCAATAAGATAACTAGACCATTTGAATTTATTATCATAGATAGCCCACCTAGCTTAAGCTTGCTAACAGTCAATGGCCTAATTGCGGCAAACTATGTGTTGCTACCTGTCCAAGCTGAATTCTATGCCCTAGAAGGTCTAGGACAGCTACTGGAGACGATGAAACTGATAAAGAAGGCAAGTAACCCGTCGCTTGATCTATTGGGAGTGCTTGCAACAATGATGGATACTAGAACTACGTTAAGCAATCAGGTATATGAGGAAATAAAAAAATATTTTCCAGACAAAGTATTTAAAACAACTATTCCGAGAAATATAAGATTAGCAGAAGCACCTAGTCACGGTGTACCGATTGGTCTATATGACAGGTTCAGTAAAGGAGCAAAATCGTATAAGCTATTGGCCAAGGAGGTGATGGAACGTGTCAAGTAAAAAAGGTTTAGGCAGGGGATTTGATTCACTGATACCAACGGATCTTTTGGACGATAGTTTTGATCCGACTTCTGATGAAGATAATAAAGTAAGCGTTCTTAGAATGGTTAGTATAGGGCGCATATATCCAGACCCCGATCAACCACGAAAAAAATTTGATCAATCTGGTATTGATGAACTTGCTTTATCAATTAAAGAGCATGGAATAATCCAGCCACTAATCATAACTCCTGATAAAGACGGAAAGTATCAGATAGTTGCAGGTGAGAGGCGTTATAGGGCAGCAAAGCAGGCTAGGTTGGGTGAAGTGCCAGCCATAGTAAGATCGTTGACTGGACAAAAAAAATTAGAGCTTTCATTGATTGAAAATTTGCAGCGTCGTGATCTAAATGTCATGGAAACCGCTACGGCATATGCAAAATTACGTGACCAATTCAACCTCACATTAGAAGATATCGGTAAAAGAGTCGGAGGAAAGGCTCTAAGTAGCATTAGTAATACACTAAGGCTATTGAAGCTTCCTGATTTTGTGAAACAGGAATTAGCAGATGGGAAAATAACAGAAGGTCAAGCAAGACCGCTGATCAATTTAGAAGAATCTTTGCAAAAAAAGATATTGCCTAGGATTATTGAAGAAGAATGGAGCGCCAGAAAGATAGAATCTTATATAGCTTCATTGAAAAAAGAAAAAGAAGAAAAAACGAAAAATACTCTTACGCCTAGTGATACAAAATTAACTAGCGAGATAAAAGAGAGAATAAAATTGCCAGTTAAAATTCATGTTGACGGTAATGGTACTAGGCAAATTATCATAAGTCTAAAAAACGAAAAAGATATTGAAAAGTTAAGAGATATAATCGGTTTCTAATTGCTAGAAGAATCGTATCTTATTAATAGGCAGTATGCGAATAGTGACTGGTCCAACTACGTCATAAAGTGGAATCATTCCGAGGCCATTTCGCGAGTCGAGCGAATAATCACCTTGTCTATGATCGCCGGAAACAAATAATTCATTCTGGGGAACGACAGTATCAACGCTACCAGTGGTTGGCGATCCAGGTTCTCCGTGGTTATAATCATCCGGATTAAATCCATTCTTGTTTTCGTTATTGTAGATTGTATATTTTCCGTCCTTTAGAACAACGTGATCACCAGGTAGACCAATAACTCTCTTTACTATGTATTCGTCAGTATCACCGGAAATATAGTTCGGATTTTTAAAGACAATAATTTGTCCACGTTGTGGTTCATATTGTTTATTTTGTATCTGAGACCATGTTACTGGTAGCCTGTTAACAATTAGACGATCACCGGTATATAGAGTCTTCTCCATGCTAGGCCCAATAACGTTGTATGACCTAAAAACAAAAGTATTGATTAATAGTGTACCAACTAAAACGGCAATAATAAAAATTAATAAGCTGAATAAATCTTTTGATATTTTCTTGAAAGTTATACTGTTCATAAGAGATAATACTACTATACACTTTTAGCGCATATTAACAAAAGCTTCATTTTTTGGCTAAAGTTCGGTATATTAGGTTAAGTACTTATGAATAAGAAATCTAACTATAAGATGGATGGTTTTGTCAGCAAGAGGCATGATCAATCGTCGGAAAATAACGTTGTTGCTAGCAATAGCGTTGATCATTTTGAGACAACAAGAGGGTCTGTGAATAAAATCGATATTACCGAATCTTTAAAAATGATTGACGAGTCCGGTAGTTCGCAAACTGGTATAGGCAACCACTATAAGCATCGAAGAACCCAGCATAGTAAAAAGAACTGGAAGAAAATAATTTTAAGATCATTCTTAGTGGTCTTAGTGATTATCCTGTGCGTTGGTGGCTTTCTGGCATATAAGTTGTTATATAATGGCAGCAAAGTCCTTAAGGGCAATATTCTTAGTGTTGTTCAAGAGCAGAAGCTGAAGGAAGACTCTAACGGACGAAGCAACTTTTTAATTTTCGGAACGTCAGAAGACGATGAAGGTGGTAATCACCCGGGCGGTAATTTAACTGACTCTATAATGATTCTTAGCGTTGACCAGAATAATAAAAATGCTTATATGATTAGTGTCCCAAGAGACCTATGGGTCCAATATGACTCAACTTGTTCTGTTGGAAATTATGGCAAGATTAACGCTACTTATTTTTGTGCTTCAAATGATGGCAAAGACGAAGCTGCTGGAGCTGAAGCTCTTGAATCCAAAGTGTCAAGCATCTTCGGTGTAGATATACAATACTATGCTCATGTCAATTTCACGGCTGTATCAGACATAGTGGATACGCTTGGTGGTGTGGATGTTACTATTGAGAGTAGTGATCCAAGAGGCATCTTAGACAGAAATTTTGATTGGAAATGTAGCTATAAATGCTATTACGTTAATTATAAAAATGGCGAAGTAGCTCATCTGGATGGTGCGCATGCATTGGCTCTAGCTAGGGCTAGAAATGATAGCGGTGGTTACGGTTTGCCAATGGGTAATTTCGATCGTGAAAAAAATCAGCAAAAGATTATTAAAGCGATTCAAGTAAAAGCTCTAAGTGCAGGAACATTTACAAATCTTGCAACCGTTACTAGCCTTTTAGATACAATAGGTAATAATCTAAAGACTAACGTACAAACTAGTGAAATAAGGACTATCATGTCATTGTTAAATAAGATAAAGTCAAGTTCGATTAACTCGATAAGTCTTGTAAACGATAGTAACCCAGTTGTTACGACCGGTACGGTTAATAGTCAAAGTGTAGTCGAGCCTGTAGCTGGATTATATGACTATAGTGGTATCCAATCTTATATTGCGAAAAACCTGTCAAGCAATCCTGTAGTTAGAGAAAGTGCTCCTGTCGAGGTTTTGAATGGAACTGGGACTTCTGGGGTTGCATCAGCTGAAGCTACAAAACTTAAAGAAAAAGGATATACTATCGCTGGCTATGATACTGCGCCAACAGGAACCTATAGCAAAGTTGAAATTTATGAGGTAAATGACGGTAAAAATAAGACACAAACTGCGGCAGCACTTCAAAACATTTACAATGTTAAAGTCAGTACTAGCTTACCATCGTCAATTCCTGTAGGCAGTGATGTTGATTTTGTGGTCATACTAGGCAGTGGGTTTAGTGAGTAAAGATGGAACTTTTACACACTATAAAAAGACGATCAATATTTAGCAACATTCTCTATATATTACTAAACATTGTCTTTGCCATAATGGTTTTAGCCGTTATTAGAGCTACTAATTCGCTGATATTAGCTATTATATTAGTGATTGTTAGCAAATGGAGAGTCTTCGCTGTTAGACCGCGCTACTGGATATCTAACGTTGTTGCTAATATGGTCGATTATATTGTTGGCATAGGATATGCAATATTTTTATTCTCTATATCGGCACCAGATCCTCAAAAGGCTGTAATTCAACTAATTATTGTCATTATGTACGTTTTTTGGCTTCTTTTTATAAAGCAGCAGTCAAAACAGAAATATATTGTAATTCAGTCGCTTAGCGCTGTATTTATTGGTATAAATGCCTTAGCTCTAGTGTCTTATGACTGGCCTGTATCTGTCTTTGTCATTGGAATGTGGGTTATTGGCTACTCGTGTTCTAGGCATATAATTCTCAGTTATGAAGAAAAGGAATATCAAAGTCTGAGCTATATTGTTGGTTTTGTTTTTTGTGAACTTGGTTGGATATTTGATCACTGGATGGTTGCTTACACTTTGCCAACTGTATCTATGCCGTTTTTCTCGCAAATCGCGGTTGTTATAACTACACTTAGCTATTTGTTCTATAAAATATATGATTATTTCTTTGGTAAAGATAGCACAAAGAAATTCGATTTAGTCCTGACTACTGTATTTTCTTTATTTATAATTATTATGCTAGTGTTTGTATTTAGTGGAACCAGTTATAATAATATTTAAGTTATTTTTCAGGTTTAAATGAGAAATTATTATTATGGAAGATGGAGATAAAAAACTAGTTACTCATGTGGCTACTCAGCCTACCAAAAATATAAACGTATCAGTTAAAAAAGCTGAAAAATCTTTTTTTAGTCGTATAGGCCAACACCGTAAGACTATAATATTAGCTATTATTATTGTTATTCTAAGCCTATCTTTTGGTTTTTTGGGTAGTTGCATATATGGTGGTTTATTTATCAAGACAAATTCGATAACAGCGTCTAGCATAACTAGCAGTGTTGATGGTAATAAGTTATCAACTACTCAAGAAGAAAACATAGCTTCAGTTGCAAGCAAGGTTAGTGAGAGCGTCGTTTCGATTACGAGTTCTTCGAATGGATCGGCGTCTTCTTATACGGGGACAAACAGTAGCTCAGAAGTGAGTGCTGGAACGGGTATTGTTATTAGCAGCGATGGATATGTGTTAACTAATTATCATGTAGTTGAAGGATCATCTAGCTTGAAAGTTGTTACTTCTGACGGCACGACTTATAAAAGCGTAAAGTATATTGGGAGAGATCCACTTAATGATATTGCTTTTATAAAGATTAATAATGTTAAGAATCTAACGACGGCAGAAATAGGTGATAGCAGTACTGTTAAAATAGGTCAAAATGTTATTGCTATAGGCAATGCTTTAGGCGAATACCAAAATACAGTTACTAGTGGAATCATTTCAGGTAAGGGAAGACCGGTTACGGCTTCATCTGATGATGGCACCGGTTCGTCTGAGAGTCTTACAGACCTGATACAGACTGATGCAGCTATTAATTCGGGTAATTCTGGCGGTCCGCTTGTCAATATGTCAGGTCAGGTGATTGGTATAAATACTGCTGTTGCCGCTAACGCGAATGGTATCGGGTTTGCTATACCGGTAAATGCAACAAAAGGGATTATTGCTGGAGTACTACAAGACGGAAAAGTCGAAAGAGCTTATCTAGGTGTGTCATATGTTGATATAACGTCTGATGTCGTTGACGAATACAACCTAAGTCTGCATAAAGGTGCATATATAACAAGCAAAACTAATGGTGGCAGCTCAGTTGTGTCAGGTGGTCCAGCTGATAAAGCCGGCTTAGAAAGTGGCGACATCATCACTAAGGTTGGAAATAAAACAATTGGTGATGATGGCAGTCTGTCTACGCTAATAGGTGAATATAAGCCTAATGATCAAGTTGTACTTACGATTGTAAGAAATGGCAATACAATCACAAAAACAGCAACGCTAAGTACTTATACCAGCACTTCATCAAACTAGTTTTTGAAAAACAATTATATAATTTTTACGATAGATTTCCGATAGATTAAATTTACGACATAGGAGAACTATCCGTTCAAATTGGCACGGATCAGCCTCTAAAATCAAATATCCATTGTGTGTTAGCTTGCCACTAGCCTGTATTATTAACTTCTTTATGAGTTGTAGTCCACCATTTCTTGCAATGATTGCTTGTTTGGGCTCGTAATTGGTTTCTGGAGATCTTTCCCACGTGATATCTACGTAGGGCAAATTAGCAATTATTAAGTCGGCAGTTTTAAAATATGATTTTAATAGATTGCTATGCAAAATATGAATTTTTGCGTCTAGTCTTAACGCATTAATTTTGGCAATTTTTAGAGCGCGTTTACTTATGTCAATTAATGTTATATCGAAAAATGGGTGCTCTAATTTCGCTGTTATGCCTAGACAGCCACTGCCGCTACCGACGTCGATAACATTTTTAATATAACCTAACTTAATATTGTTGATTGCCTCAAATATATCTTCAGACTCTGGTCTTGGTATTAAGGTTGATCTGCTAACTATGAAATTTCTTCCAAAAAAATTCTTCTGACCGACTATATAGGCGATTGGCTCTCGGTTAAGTCGTCTTTCGATTTTTTTATTAAGTCTTTTAAGAAGATACTTGCTTAAGTATAACTCTCCGTGTGCAACCAGATATGTTCGATCTCTGTGCAGCGTACTTGATAAAATTATTTCAGTATCTAATCTTGCGGACTTTATGCCATGTGATAATAGAATTTTACTAGACTCAGTAATCCAACTACTTATTGTTGTCTTCGATACTTTTGGCTGATAATTCTCTCTCATAATTTTGCAGGCTTTCTATAATATCGTCGATATCACCATTCATGGCACCCAATATATTGCTTCTGCTATATCCGATCCTATGGTCTGTTATTCTGTCTTGTGGAAAATTATATGTTCGTATTTTTTCGCTACGGTCACCAGATCCAATCAAGCTTCTTCTTTCATCGGATAATTTTTGTTGCTCTTTATCAATCTTTTCTTGTAGCAATCTTGAGCGCAAAACACTTAAGGCTTTCTCTCTATTTTTTATTTGTGACTTTTCGTCCTGATTAGTTACAATCATTCCAGTTGGTAAGTATGTTATCCTTACCGCACTATCAGTTGTGTTAACACTCTGTCCACCGTGTCCGCTAGATCTGTATATATCAACACGTATATCATTTGGATTAATTTGTATATCAGTTTCTTTTGCTTCAGGGAGTACAGCCACGGTTGCCGTGCTAGTGTGTATTCTACCTTGTGATTCAGTTACCGGAACACGTTGTACTCTATGAACACCACTTTCAAATTTCAATTTTGCATATGGCTTATCACCAGAAACTTTAAAAATAACTTCTTTATACCCGTTACTTGAATTCATATTTTCACTAATTAACTCGGTTTTTAGCCTATGATTTTCACAATAACGCAGATACATCCTATATAAATCGGCTGCGAAGAGGCTTGCTTCGTCACCACCGGCGCCAGCTCTTATTTCGATAATTACGTTTTTCTCGTCGTTTTCATCTTTAGGCGCAAGAATCTCGAAAAGATTATCATCAATCTTACTAATGCTTTTTTCGATATCAGTAATTTCGCTTTTAGCTAAGTCTACCAATTCCGAATCTTCGTTTTTATTGACTATCTCATGAGCCTGACTTAACTGCTCATTCAAATCATTTTTTTCTTGCATCTTTCTTATTAAGATGTCGAGCTCATTAAGTCGTTTTACTTTATCAGTATAATCATCTTGAGCATATGCATCAGGAGATGATAGAAAACTATCAATATTATTCTTCTCAGATAATAAACTTTTTATATCCAAATCGATGCGTGGCATATGCTTCTTTAACTATTTTACAAGAGAAAAGTAAAAATAATAATTTATTATTTGCTTTTCTTGACTAAAACTTTTTTTGAAGCCATTTTGTTTCGTTCTTCACGAATTCTAGCAGCAGCTGCGGCTCTAGCCTTAAATCTATCAACACGTCCTTCTGTATCGACAATTCTTTCTTCGCCAGTAAAGTATGGGTGTGAAGATGATGAAACGTGCACTTTTATAACTGGATATTCTTTTTTGTCTTCCCAGACAATTGTCTCATTGCTAGATGCTGTGGATTTCGTTAGAAACCTAAATCCTGTAGTCTCATCACTGAAGACTACTAATCTATAATTATTAGGATGTATATTCTTTTTCATATTGTATTGATTTTATCTTGAAAATGATCATATGTCAACATTCATACCACTGTTATTGCCAATATCGTGTGGATGTGTTAATATTCAGAGGTATTTATTAATAAGAAACAACCTTACTATAACTCCTGGTGAATGTTAGTAAGGTGAAGAAGAAGGAGTTTTTATGGCTGTAAAAGCTGATATTAAAGAACTATTTGAAGCTGGTGCGCATTTTGGTCACAAGACTAGCCGTTGGAATCCAAAGATGGCAAAATATATCCACTCAAAACGACAGGATATTCATATTATTGATTTAGCCAAGACCGTTATCGAATTAGATAAAGCACTGCCTTTTTTGACAAAGATTGCTGCGAGCGGTAAAAAAGTGCTGTTTGTTGGTACAAAAAAACAAGCACGTGATACTGTTAGAGAAGTCGCTGAAAGCATAGATCAACCATATGTTACTGAAAGATGGATTGGTGGCATGCTTACTAATGTAGCTACAATAAACAAGCAGCTAAAAAAGCTACATGACCTAGAAAAAAGAATGCAAAATGGTGATTTAGAAAAAAGGTATTCTAAACTTGAAGTCCTGAAGTTCCAAGAAGAGATTGACAGCCTAAACACTAAATATAGTGGAATAAAGGACTTAAATGGTAAGCCAGGTGCAATTTTTATAGTTGATACCGTTGACGATATCAATGCCGTTAAAGAAGCAACAGTACTCAATATCCCCGTAGTTGGTATTGTTGATACTAATGCTAATCCGGATGGAATAAGTTATCCAATTCCTGCAAATGACGATGCTTTGAAGAGCGTAAAGTTGATTCTTGATTATGCAGCAAAAGCCATAGAAGAAGGCAGCAATGCTGCAGCGAAAGTTACAAAAAACGACGATAAGAAAGGTGAATAAACATGGCAATTGAAATTAGTGATATTCGAAAGTTACACGAGCTTACGGGTGTAGGCTTAACGGATGCAAAAAAAGCTTTAGTTGAAGCTGATGGAGATTTTGATAAAGCGTTAGAAGCCATGAGAAAAAAAGGTCTAACAAGGGCTGAGAAGAAGGGCGATAGAGAAGCCCGAGAAGGACTAATTGCTGATTATGTCCACGAAGGTAGAATCGGTGTTATCGTTGAAGTAAATTGTGAAACTGATTTTGTTGCCAGACTAGATGGTTTTAAGAAGATGGCTCATGAAATAGCAATGCAGATTGCTGCTATGGATCCTAAATATGTGTCAGAGAAAGACATTCCAGAAGAGGAAATTACCAAGGCTAGGGAAGAAGCTCTAGCAAGAGCAAAGAACGAAGGAAAACCTGAGCAAATTATAGAAAAAATTGTAGACGGTCAAGTCAAAAAACAATTTAGCGAACAAGTCTTAATGGAACAGAATTTTGTTCTTGATGATTCTAAAACAGTTGAACAATATGTAAAAGAACATATTGCTACGCTTGGTGAGAATATCGTCGTAAGACAATTTAGGAGATTAGAGTTAGGCGTATCTAATAACAATTAGAGCGTTATACTACTAATTATTGAAAGAAAGCGGCGATTTAATCGTCGCTTTCTTCATCATCGTCTTCGAACTTACTTTCTTTATCTATAATATTTTTTTCATTGTAAACGCTGCCGCCTAACATTGAATATCCACAATCACTTTCGCTAAAATCATCGCCAAGTAAATATTTTAAGTTCATTGCTACGCTTGTTGTAGCTGTTTTAATAGATCCATTACTTTTAAATCTTCTTAGGGAATAAGCATAAGTCGGATTCGTCAATACACGATATTTCCAGCCGGCTTTTATGCAATTTTTTGTGAATATGCTATCTTCACAGACTTTATTATTACTATTAAACTGAACTGATTTTATGATTTCTCTTCTTATTCCAACCATTGAACCAAGAACCATAGGCTTTTCTGTTTTGCCAGTAGTTCTAAGAAAAAAATTTGTAAAATTGGCTATGACATGATTTTTTGAATTAGCTTTATCAATACTATTTAAGTGAACTAATGTGGAAAACATATCAAACTTCTTGAGTTTGTTTTCTTCAGCTTTTTCTATTCGATAGCGTAATCCAACCAAAAAGTATGACGGCAATCGATTATCGGCATCCATAAAAATAATCCATTCTCCGCTAGCTGCTTTTGCCCCTGCATTTCTTTGTGAAGAAACGTTTTTTATATTATAGTTGATGGTTTTAATTTTTAACTTATTTTTCCAGCCACTGGCTTCTTCGATAGTTCTATCACTGGATCCTCCATCAACATGAATGATTTCAAAGTCTTCCCAGCTTTGCTCATAAAGGTCCTTAAGTAGTTGAGGTAAATAAACTTCTTCATTAAGCGTGGGTATAACTATACTAAAAAAAGGTTTTTTTATTGCTTTTGTCATAAAAGTATAATACACAAATAATGCTAGGCCGTAAATTATGGCTATAGCATAGACTAGGAAATTCAGGTAAAATGAGTATATGTTTGATACTAATGAATATAAAAATAAGTTTGAAGTTTCTTTAAAGCACGTTGAGGATGATATGTCTAAAATCAGAACCGGCAGAGCACACCCAGGTATGCTTAGCGGAATAATTGTTGAAGTCTATGGCACAAGAATGCCACTTAATCAGACGGCTACAACTACCGTACTTGATGCGCATATGTTGCAGGTTGCTCCGTTTGATCCTAGCACACTTAATAATATTACTAAGGCCATCAGGTCTGATCAGAGTTTAGGATTTAATCCATCTGATGATGGGCATGTTATACGTGTTCCAGTACCAATGTTGACTGAGGAAAGCAGAAAAAATCTTGTTAAACAAGTCTCAGCAAGAATAGAAGAGGCAAAGATCGGTTTCAGAGCCATAAGGCAGGAAGCAATGAAAGAGCTAAAAAATTTGAAGCAAGAAAAAAGCATTTCTGAAGATGAACAAAAGAGGCTAGAAAAACAGCTGGATACTATAGTAGAAGATTATAATTCAAAAATAGAACAACTATTTAAGACTAAAGAGAAAGAAATACTAACTATTTAAAACTGATGAATTTAATAATTGGTATTATATTAGGCCTTCTTTGTTTGTCTGTCTTAGTTATAATTCATGAACTAGGGCATGCTATAGTTGCTTCCCGCAATGGCATAGCGGTTGAGGAATTTGGTATAGGGTTCCCACCAAAAATATTTGGTAAAAAGTTAAAAAATGGAGTGTTTTTTACTATCAATGTATTGCCTCTGGGGGGATTTGTAAGGCTCAAAGGAGAGAGTGACTCTTCAAAATTGAAGAACAGTTATGGTTCGGCGACTACATTTCAAAAAGTAAAAGTAATGCTTGCCGGTGTTGTGTCTAATTGGATATTTGCTGTAATTATTCTTTCGGTTGTAGCTGCCATAGGCATGCCAAAAATATTTGATAACCAATTTTCCGTTTCAGGTGATACAAAAAAAGTTTTTGGCCAAGTTACCATAGCTAGTGTTTTAACTAATTCGCCAGCTAAAAAAAATGGATTTCAGAGTGGTGATGTCTTAGAAAAAATTAATAATCAGTTAATACTAAATGATCAGCAATTTATTAAACTAACCAGAGCTAATTCTGGAAAAACTGTAGATATACAGTATAAGAGAAGTGGGAAAAATTATAATAAGACTATTACTCTAGGAAGCGACTTAAGCAAAGGAATCTTTGGTGCTTCTATAGGACAGAGTGAACGGTATAAGTCAACTTGGTCATCCCCTATAGTTGGTTTTACTATGGCTTGTCAATTAACCGGTGCAACATTTCAAGGACTAGGAAGCTTAATATATAATCTAGGATCTGGATTTTTTAATTTTGTTATTGGTGGAACTAAATCCGCTAATAGTAATTTTTCTTATGTAGGAGATAGTGTTTCTGGCCCAGTCGGCATACTTGGCGTTCTATTTCCCCAGGTCGCGAATGAAGGAACGGGGCAGATATTGTTTCTAATGGCTGTCATATCTATATCGCTAGCCGTTATGAACATATTGCCAATCCCGGCTCTTGATGGCGGACGTTTATTAGTAACGTTGTTGTATAAAATAAGAAAAAAGATTTTGACAGAAGAAAAAGAAGAGAAAATACAGGCTTATGGCTTTTTAGCAATAATAGTATTATCTATATTAGTGACGGTCAGTGATGTTTGCAAATTATTTAAATAAAATAAAAAATAGCAGCAGCAAGAAGAAAAGAATTATTCTTGCATTGATTTTGCCATTTTGGGTGTATGGCGGTTTTCTATTAGCGCAAGTAGTTATCCTTATTTTAATTTATTTTCTCAGAATGCTCGGCATTTCGCTCAAAAGTATAAATCAAAATCTTTTAGAAACTATAATTTCCGTCCTAGTGTATGTACTGTCATTGATTATAGTAGTAGGCGTTCCAACGGTATTAGGTCTTAGAACAAACAAAAAAGACCTTGGTACTGATAGATTACCGTCTTGGTCTGATATATTATTTTCTCCTCTTGGTTATATCATTTATGCGATTTTATCATCATTAATATTATATATTGCATCTATCATTGCTCCATGGATAAATACAAGTCAAGCTCAAGATGTTGGTTTTAGTCAGCTTCATTCACAAATAGAATATTGTCTTGCGTTTATCACGCTAGTTGTTATGGCTCCGGCGGCTGAAGAGCTGTTGTTTAGAGGCTATTTATTTGGCAAGCTTAAGAAAAAAATACCAACCTGGATAGCAATAATTATAGTTAGCCTGACATTTGCTATAGCGCATGGTCAGTGGAACATAGCACTAGATACCTTTGCTCTTAGTGTAGTATTATGTATATTGCGTGAGATAACCGGAGGCATTTGGTCATCAATGCTTTTGCACATGATTAAGAATGGAATAGCATTTTATTTGTTATACATAGTTCATCATTAGTAATTAAAATTGATTGGATAAATAATATGAGAGTTTCAAACCTTTTTACAAAAACTAGCAAAACAGTTCCTGCCGATGAAGCATCTAAGAATGCTCAGCTGCTTATTAAAGCAGGGTTTATCCATAAAGAAATGGCTGGAGTTTATGCTTATTTACCGTTAGGCCTAAGAGTTATTGAAAAGATAAAAAATATTATAAGAAGAGAGATGAATAGCATAGGCGGGCAGGAACTTGCCATGACTACACTCCAGCCAAAGGACATATGGGAAAAGACTGACCGTTGGGATGATAAAAAGGTAGATAATTGGTTTAAAACTAAATTGTTTAACGGATCAGAACTCGGTGTTGGTTTAACTCATGAAGAACCTATTGTTGATGCTGTGGGGCAGTACCTGCATTCATATAAGGATCTGCCGTTTGCTGTTTACCAAATACAGACTAAGTTTAGAAATGAGAAGAGAGCCAAAAGCGGCTTACTGCGTGGAAGAGAATTTATCATGAAAGATATGTACTCATTCTGTGCTACTCAAGAACAACACGATGCTCTATATGAAAAAGTCGTTGAAGCCTACCTACGCATATATAGTGAATTAGGTCTCGGTTCGGTTACTTATAGAACATATGCTGACGGTGGAATCTTTACAAAAAAGTTCAGCGATGAGTTTCAGGTTTTGGCTGATGTAGGGGAAGATACTATCTATGTCGACGAGGAAAAAAAGATAGCAGTAAATAAAGAAATTATAACAGATGAGAATTTATGCAAGTTAGGCATTAATAAAGATAAACTTGTTGAAAAAAGAGGAGTCGAGGTGGGAAATACTTTCCATCTTGAAAGCAAATATACTGATGCTTTAGATGTTTATTATAATGACGATAATGGTAATAAAAAATCAGTTACCATGGGTTGTTATGGTATAGGTGTCAGTCGTTTAATGGGAGTCATAGCTGAACATTTTTCTGACTCAAAAGGTCTCATCTGGCCAGAGAATATAGCACCTTTTCATGTCTACCTAGTCAGCATCGGTAATGACTCAACAATCGTAGAAGATGCCGATAAATTATATGAGACACTTGAAAATAATGGCATTGATACGCTTTATGATGACAGGGATGAAAGAGCTGGTAGCAAATTTTCAGATGCTGATTTAATGGGAATACCATATAGAATAACAGTTAGCAGTAGATTACACCTAACAGGAAGATATGAATTGCAAGCACGTCGAAGTGGTGATAATGAAATATTGACACTTAGTGAGCTGCTTGATAAACTAAGGTGATTATAGAGTTTTATAGAGTTGCACACCACATATGGTGTGTCGTTGTGTAAAAAATACACAATTTATAAGGAGTTATTATGAAAAAACAGTATCAGATTACTATTGAAGGCAAAAAAGAGCTTGAAAAAGAGCTTGAATCGTTAAAAAGCAGAAGAGGTGAGATTGCCGATAAAATAGCAGAGGCTAGAGATTACGGTGATTTATCAGAAAATGCCGAATATGATGCAGCTCGTGAAGAGCAGGGCGTTGTTGAAAGCAGAATTGCGGAAATTGAAGACATTCTTGCTAATAATGAAATTATAAGCGTTGAGAATAGTCACTATGTACAATTAGGTAGTAAAGTTAGTTTAAAGACGCAAGATGATAAAGTTGTTGAGTATACTATTGTTGGCCAGATCGAAGCGAATCCATTAGAAGGCAAAATTTCTAATGAATCACCTATTGGTGTTGCCCTAAAGGGTAAAAAAGTTGGAAACGTTATAAGTATTACTACTCCAAAAGGTGAAGTAAAATACGAAATCATCAGCGTCAGATAGATTTGATATAATATCTAATATGACTACATTAAAAGAGTATAGAGACGAAAGACTAAAAAAACTCCATAAGCTACAAGAGCTTGGTATTAATCCATATCCAGCAAAAGTAGTTAAGTCGGGTTCTATAGCTGAATATACTGATAATTTTTCAAACCATGAGTCAGAATATGTATCTGTTACTGGTAGAATATCTGCAATAAGAAAATTTGGAAAGATTGCTTTTATCTCTATTAGTGATGACAGTGGATCAATACAGCTTTTTATAAAGAGTGATACGATCCATGACTTATCAGTTGAAGACAACACGATTGGTATAAGCGAGCTACCACTTCTTGATATTGGCGATATTGTTGGTGGCGCTGGTAAACTTATAAAGACAAAGACCGGAGAGGTTTCAGTAGATATAGAAAAACTTACGGTTATTGTTAAAGCATTAAGACCTACTCCAGAAAAGCTCGAAAATAAAGAAGAGAGACTAAGACGAAGATATCTCGATATGAGAATCAATCCTTCAATTAGAGAAAGATTTATCCGTCGTTCAAAGTTTTGGCAAAGTACTCGTGAATTTCTCAACAATAATGGATTTGTGGAAATCAATATCCCAGTATTAGAGCATACTACGGGCGGAGCTGACGCCACACCGTTTGTAACTCATATGGATGCCTTAGACCAGGATTTTTACTTAAGAATTAGTCATGAACTTCCGCTGAAAAGACTAATTGGTGCTGGATTTAACAAAGTGTATGACATAGGTCCAAGATTTAGGAACGAAAATTATTCTGATGAGCATCTACCAGAGCATGTCGCTATGGAGTGGTATTGGGCTTATGCTGACTGGAATGATGGCATGAACTTTATGGAAAAAATGTACAAATATGTTTTACAACAAACTTTTGGAACATTGCAATTTCATCTAGACAAATTCGATGTTGACATGTCGAAAGATTGGCAAAGATTAGATTATGCCACTGTAATAAAAGATAGGTATGGTTTAGACGTTTTTAATAGTTCATTAGATGAAATAAAGTTGGCGTTAAAAAGTAATAATTTAGAAGTTGAGCAAACTGAAAATAGAGCACGAGGGATTGATAAACTATGGAAAAATATTCGTAAGGATATTGCTGGTCCAGTTTGGCTTATTAACACGCCAAAATTCATATCTCCACTAGCAAAGACTAACAAAGATAATGATAATATTGTCGAACGTTTTCAACCTATAATTGCTGGCAGCGAGCTTGGTAACGGTTTTTCCGAGCTTAATGACCCCGTAGATCAATTAGGTAGATTTGTTGATCAACAAAAAATGCGCGATCAAGGCGATAAAGAAGCGATGATGTTGGATATTGATTTTGTTGAGATGCTCGAATATGGTATGCCGCCTGCTTGTGGCTGGGGATATTCAGAAAGAGTTTTTTGGATATTTGAGAATGTAACTGCAAGAGAAGGTGTTCCATTCCCGCAGTTAAGGTTAGAATACGATCAAACAACGAAAGACTTATATCCGGATGTGAAGTTTATATAATATAAAAAGGAGGACTTAAACGTCCTCCTTTTTATAATTAGAAGATTTATTTCTTACTTTTTATAGTAATCTTCTTTGGCTCGGGTAGTTTTTCTAATGGAATGGTAACCTTTAAAACACCATCATCTAGGTGAGCTTCTATATCGCTACTCTTTGATCTTTCTGGCAAAGTAATTTTCCTATAAAAGCTACTGCTGCTTTCTCGAACTACATACTTCTTTTTCTTATCTTCTTCTTTTTCGTGTCTCTCAGCTTGGATTATAAGGTTTCCCTTATCAATATGAACATCAATATCGTCGTTGGAAAAATTCGGCAGGTGAGCTTCTACAATTAGCTCTTTGTCGTCATTTGTATACACGTCTGTTGTTGGTATACTAATGCTTTTAAAAGGGGATATATAATCCTCACTAAAAAGTTGTTTTTGTAGGTTACTTAGCTCTTGAAATGGATCAAAGCGTACTAAATTACTCATAATTCCCCTTTTTTTATTTTTTACCGGATTTTATTATCCGTAACTTCATGCTAGTAAATTAGCACTCATATGTCAAGAGTGCTAAAAAATAAAAAGGGCCCTATATAAGGGCCCAACGAGTAAAGAACGAAATCTATGCTTGCTTAAGATATAAGCGATCATAATTTTCAGAAAAGGCTAGATCGATGTTGTGCATAAAAAAAGATTCGAGATGGTTAATCGCGATTGAATTTTTCGATCCAAAGAACAAACCATTTGATGACCAGAAAAATAATACTTTATCATCCACGTTGACGGCCGCACTCTCTTTTACGTGTAGGCGACTAATATCTTCATATTGGCAGATGACAAGTACTGAAGAGCTGATTCCCAAGGAATTTTTGTGAATGCATTCCTTGCGATTTAAGACATTCTGGAGCTTCTCGATACTTTTTAGCGCGTCTGAATTGTTGAAAAAAGCCGATGGCCTTATATACATTCCAGACAGACTGTTTGAATTGTTGCTATCGAATGAAAAAGCAAAATCTCGATTACCTGCCCACCCTAACATTTATCATCATCTCCTTCATTTTTTTGAAAAAGTTCTTATACCATAAGCGGTATATATCTTATATATAGTGCTTAAGCTTTATTGTGTCAATCTTATTTTAATGTTAATCTAGTTAAAGATTATGATTGAAGTGGTAAATATATCTAAAACGTATGGTAAGAAAAAAAATGTTTTCTTAGCTCTAAAAAATATTTCATTTAAAATTCCTGACGGTAAAAGCGTAGCGATTGTTGGTAAATCGGGTAGTGGTAAAAGCACGCTAATGCATGCTATTAGTGGACTAGATAGGCCTGACTGTGGCCAAATAATTATTGATGGAAAAGATATTCTGGAATTAAAGCAAAAAGAAGTCGATAAGTTTAGAGCGGAAAAAATAGGTTTCATTTTTCAAGATTTTTTTATTCAAGCCGGAGAGACTTGTTATAATAATGTAAGTTTACCCCTCGAGATAAGAAAAATCGGTTATAAAGAGAGAAAAAGTAGGATTATAAAAGCCCTTGATACAGTAGAATTGAGCGATAAGATTAAACAAAAAGCCGGTAACATGTCCGGTGGCCAAAAGCAGAGGTTGGCAATTGCTAGGGCGATTGTAAATGAGCCAAGTATAATTTTTGCAGATGAACCGACAGGTAATCTCGATTCTGTTACTGGTGGAAAAATTGAGGAGCTGTTATTTGGCTTAAAGGACAATGGTTGCACTCTAATAATTGTTACTCATGATCAAGAATTAGCAGGTAAGTGTGATATCCAGATAGTTATAAAGGATGGTGAGATATATAGTAGGAAAGGCTTATAAACGAGAATGAGAACACTAGATATAATAAAACGAGCTGGTAGAAGCCTCAGCGAGTCAAAGACAAGAACTATTTTAACTAGCATGGCTATAGCCGTAGGTGCTTTTACGCTAACTTTAACAATAGCAGCTGGTGCTGGTGCAAATAATTATGTTGAAAAGCTAATTAATAGTAATTTTGATCCAGCCGAAGTGTATGTTGCTAGAGATGATAAAGTTATTAGTAGTGATTATAGTAGCGCTACTAAACCACAAGAATATAGCGCAAATTCAACTACGATGTATGGTGCAAACGTTTATCGATTAGACGAAAGTGATTTAACAAAAATAAAGAACACAGATGGTGTTGAATCTATAACGCCTTATTATTCCATTACGCCGCTATATGTTACGAGGGACGGTTATAAAAAATATACCGGCTATGTTAGGATATACAAATCTTCTCAAAAGCCTACAGTGTCTGCTGGAACCATCAGTAATGGACTAAATGACGACGAGGTGTCATTACCAGATGACTATATAAAATTGTTAGGTTTTAAAAATCCTAGTGACGCGATTGGTAAAACGATAAACATTGCTTTTGAAAGAACGGTTTCTCTGTCTAGTAGCGATATACAAAAAGCTTTAGCCTCTGGTACTACAACAGCTTTAGAAAGTCTGAAGCCGTATGAAATAAAAACTTACAGCTTAAAAATTAAGGATGTTTCTAAGCAGGAGAGTACTAGCTTGATGAGTGTTATTCCTATGTATGTTTCGCAGAACTTTGCTGAGTCGGTTAATGACTATATAACTAAAGGAACGAATGATTATCAAAAATATTATATGGTTTATGCGAAAGTAAAAAATGGCAACAACGTAACTGCACGAAATGAGGTCATGAGTAGGCTGAAAAAAGAAGGTTTTAAAGTTGCGACTGCAGAAGATACTGAAAAAACTATAATGCAATTTATAAATGTTCTTCAGGGTATTGTAGGTGTTTTTGGAGTCCTTGCAATTATAGCGAGTGTCTTTGGAATAATTAACACTCAATATATTTCAGTTCTAGAAAGAACTAAGGAGATAGGACTTATGAAAGCCCTAGGCATGCGTGGCCGTGATGTTAGCAAGCTGTTCCAGTACGAAGCAGCATGGATAGGATTATTGGGAGGTGGACTGGGTGTTGCTCTGGCCATGATAGTTGGAACTTTATTAAACCCACCTATTGCATCTATGCTTGGACTAGATAAGGGCGTTTACATGTTAATTTTTGAACCTATGCCTATAGTAATATTACTAGTGTCACTTGTTGTTGTAGCTATACTGGCTGGTTATTTGCCAAGTAAAAAAGCTGCTAAATTAGATCCGATTAAAGCACTAAGAACAGAGTAAAAGGAGAATCATATGCAGATATGGCACGCTATACTGCTTGGAATAGTTGAGGGCATAACTGAGTTTTTGCCAATTTCAAGTACTGGCCATTTAACAATTGTAGAAAAACTATTAGGTTACCATATTAATAGTCAATCAATTACGGCTTTTACGGCTATTATACAAATTGGTTCAATTTTAGCAGCTGTAGTCTATTTTAGAAAAGATATTGTAAGAATACTCGGTGGTTGGATTACTGGCATCTTTGATAAAACACAAAGAAACAACAATTATAAACTGGGATGGGCCGTCATTATAGGCACAGTACCAATTGCTTTGGTAGGTTTTTCTTTAAAGGGAGTAGTTGAGACTGTCTTTAGAAGTTTATGGTGGGTTTCAGCAGCACTAGTTCTGTTTAGTGTAGTAATGTTTATTGCCGATAGAGTTGGAAGAGAAGGTAAGAGAGAAAAAGACATATCTATGTCTGACTCTGCCTTTATAGGTTTAATGCAATGCTTAGCTCTTATTTCTGGTGTTTCAAGATCAGGCTCGACCATATCGGCAGCACTCTTTAAGGGTTATACAAGAGAGAGTGCAACGAGATTGTCTTTTTATGTGGGTATACCAGCCCTACTAGCAGCAGGCGCTTATGAGGCTTTTTCTCAATATAAAAATATTAGTTTGGGTGTTGGTTGGACACCAACTATCGTAGCGACTGTTACGTCATTTATAGTGGCTTATGGTGCTATTGCATGGTTACTTAAATATGTCTCAAAGAACAATTTTTCTATATTTATTTGGTACCGAGTTATTGTGGGCCTTATCATAGCGGGGCTTCTATCTTTCGGAATATTGAGCGCTTTGTAGTACAATATTTGTATGTTAGATATTCGTTTTATTCGCAATAACCAAGAAAAAGTTCAGATTAATGCTGATAGGAAAAACTATAAAGTGTCTATTAGTGATTTAATATCATTGGATGATAAGTGTAGGTCATTGCAAAGCGAAATCGATGGACTTAGAAGCAAAAGAAATAGCTTGAATAAGAGTCTTAATGGCGCAAAACCAACACCAGAAACCATTGAGCAGAGCAAACTACTAAAGAATGAAGTTGCAGAAAAAGAAGAAGCTTATAAAAGCGTTTATGCGCAATTTATTGATGCAATAAAGAAAGTGCCTAATATGGTGCTTGAATCAGTTCCTATTGGTACCAGTGAAGATGATAATCAGGTGGCGAAAGTTGTAGGAGAACCAACAAAATTTGATTTTACGCCAAAGAATCATTATGAAATTGCTCTCAACAGAGACTGGATTGATAAAGAAAGAGCAGCAAAGATTACCGGTAGTCGTTTTGCCTATGTAAAAGGTGATTTAGTAAAGCTTCAAATGGCGATAGTTCAATTTGTCATTAATGAGTTAACAGATGAATATAATATTCAAAAGATAGCCGAAGAAGCTGGTATTGATGGCATATCGACTAAACCATTTGTTCCTGTTTTACCGCCATTAATGCTTAGGACTGACACTTATGATGCCATGGATAGACTGGAGCCTCGTGATGATAGATATAAGATTGAAGGCGATGATTTGTGGCTAGAAGGAAGTGCTGAACATGTTCTTGGTAGTATGCATTCAAATGAGATATTAGATCAGTCAGAAACGCCGCTTAGATATTTAGGCTATGCAACTAGTTTCAGAAGAGAAGCTGGAACTTATGGCAAAGATATGGAAGGCATCTTTAGAATGCACCAGTTTGATAAGATGGAGATGGAAAGCTTTACGACTGGCGAAGACGGTTACAAAGAGCATCTTCTATTTGTCGCCATACAAGAGCATCTCATTAAAAAACTTGAATTACCATACAGGGTTATAGAAAAATGTACTGCTGATATTGGAAAACCTGATGCACGTGGCATAGATATGGAAGTTTGGTTGCCTGGTCAGGATAAATATCGTGAAACGCACACAGCTGATTATATGACAGATTATCAATCAAGAAGGTTAAATACTAGAGTCAGGCTAAATAATGGCGAAGTTGAGTTGGCTTGTACAAATGACGCTACTGCCTTTGCTCTTGGTAGAATCATGATAGCTGTTCTTGAGAATAAGCAAAAGGAAGATGGTACTATCGAAGTGCCAACTGCCTTAAGACAATATCTCAATGGTAAAGATGTATTGTGATATCGGCAGATTCCTATAAAATTATTTGCAATTACGAATCACAAAAAAATGTTATTAAATATGCTATTAAAAAACTAAAAAAAATCAATCGTTTTTTGGTCAAGAAAAATAATGCCGACTTTAAATATGTATTTTATTTGAATGAGGTGGATGAATCACATAATAATAAATATAAAGTCATTTTAGAAATAGCTGGCAATGAAAATACTATATCGTATAGTGCAAAAGCCATGAACATAATGGCGGCTATGGATATCGTCGAAGAAAAGGTCTTAATTAGCTAATTTCTATCTTTTCTGTTTACGGTATACAGAGTATAATAAAGCTCAGTTATTACGGAACTTTTGAATTAATGCGAGGGGTTAAATTATATGGCTATTACTAAGCAAAAGGCGCTTACTAAAATTTTTGGTGATCCACAAAAAAGAACGATTAATAGACTAAAAAAAATCGTTAAAGTAATAAATACTTTTTCTGATAAATATAAGTCGATGAGTAATTCCGAACTCAAAAAACAGACTTCTATATTAAAAGATAAACTCTCGCAAAAGGGAGAAACTCTGGATAAGATTTTGCCAGAGGCTTTTGCTGTAGCTAGAGAAGCCAGTGACAGAATTCTTGGAATGAGGCCTTTCGATGTACAGCTTATTGGAGGAATAGTCCTCCACGAAGGTGATGTTGCTGAGATGAAAACAGGAGAAGGAAAAACTCTAGTTGCTACATTACCAGTATACTTAAATGCTTTAACTGGCAAGGGAGTGCACGTAGTTACTGTAAATGATTATCTTGCGCAAAGAGACGCCGGCTGGAATGGAGCCTTATATAGTTTCCTAGGTCTTAGCGTTGGAGTCATTATAAACGAAGAGTCATTCTTATATGATGAAAGTTATGACAACGATGCTCACGATGATCCAAGAATGCGTAAACTAAGACCAGTGACTCGCAAAGAAGCCTATGCAGCTGATGTAACATACGGAACCAATAACGAGTTTGGGTTTGACTATCTAAGGGATAATATGGTTAATGATATTAACCTTCTTAGGCAAAGAGAATTAAATTTCGCGATTGTTGATGAAGTCGATTCAATTCTTATTGATGAAGCTAGAACGCCATTAATAATTTCTGCACCAGTTGCTGAAAATCCAGAAAATTACTATCAGTTTGCAAAAATTGCAGCACAATTAGTACCAGAAGATTATATTCTAGACGAGAAGAGAAGATCAGTTGCACTTTCTGATGATGGCGTAGAGAAAGTACAGAGAATTCTTGGTATAGATAATCTATTTAGTCCTGAGCATATTCGCTCTGTTTATCATATGGATCAAGCCTTAAAGGCACAGACATTATTTAAATGCGACAAAGACTACGTTGTAACTAATAAGAAAGAGGTAGTCATAGTTGATGAGCATACCGGTCGACTTATGAACGGCCGACGTTATAATGAAGGCCTTCACCAAGCTATTGAAGCAAAAGAGAGCGTACCAGTTTTACAAGAGAGCATGACATTAGCGACAGTGTCATTTCAAAATTATTTCAGATTATATAAGAAACTTGCCGGTATGACAGGTACTGCTTTTACGGAAGCAGAAGAGTTTCAGCAGATATATAGTCTGGATGTAGTTCAAATACCATCAAATGTCCCGGTTATTAGGCAGGATAAGGAAGACTTAATCTATAAGACTGAAAAAGGAAAGATGAAAGCTATCGTTAATGATGTTAAAAAATATCATGACGTGGGAAGACCAGTACTTATAGGTAGCGCTTCAATTTCAAAAAATGAATTACTAGCTTCATACTTAGATAAAGCAAAATTACCATATGAATTGTTGAATGCAAAAAACAACGAAAGAGAAGCTTCGGTTATTGAAGAAGCGGGCCAAAAAGGTGCAATTACTCTTGCTACGAACATTGCCGGCCGTGGAACTGATATAAAATTAGGTAAAGACGTTAAAGAGCTCGGAGGTCTAGTCGTAATAGGATCCGAAAGACATGAATCAAGAAGAATAGACAATCAGTTAAGAGGAAGATGCGGACGTCAAGGTGATCCTGGACTAAGTCAATTTTATGTTTCAACTGAAGATGACTTAATGCGAATATTCCAAGGTGAAAGAATCAGAGACCTAATGGACAAGTTGGGAGTTGGTGAAGAAACTCCAATACAGAACAAAGCCGTGTCGAAGACTCTGGAAGCCGCACAGAAAAGAGTCGAAGGCTATCACTTTGATACGCGTAAAAATGTTGTTCAATACGATAATGTTATAAATAGGCATAGAAAAGTTGTTTATACTGTTAGAAAGAAAATTCTAGATGGTGATAACATCAAACCAGAGATAGAAAAATTTATCAAAGAAGAATTAGAAGAACTGACCGTTTTACCGGCAAAAAATAATCGAAGCTTTGCTAAAGATTTCGAAGACGTTTTTCCAATCGATAGCGATAAAATTGAAGAAATCGGACTTATCAAAAATGATAAGCAAAGATGTTTGAAAGCTAAAGAGTATATTGATGAGGCGTACGAAGATAAAGAAAAGGAAGTTCTTGCCACTAATCTTAGAAAAATAGAGCGTGAAGTCTATATGGCTGTACTTGATACTCTTTGGATGCAACATCTTGAAAATATGCAGCATTTACGTGACGGTATCCATTGGAGAAGCGTCGGACAGCGCGACCCACTTGTTGAATATAGGGTGGAGTCACAAAAGTTATTTGAATCACTTCAAGGTGTACTAAGAAACGAAGTCTTGAAGGCGGTCTTCCATGTACGAAAAGAAGAAATCGCCACTGAAAAGAATAAGCCGGATACAAAATATGAGACTGATCTAACTGATTTAGCTAAAGGCGCCATTGAAAAAGGCGTGAACGAAGTTACGCTAGGACAGGAAAATAGGGATGATGAATTTTCCAACAAGAAAGAAGCGACAATCGTTAGTCCAAAGTCTAGTGTAAAGAAAAAACGAAAGACGCAAAGACAAAATAGGAAAAAGGGCAGAAGATAATAGTTAGTATCAATCAGAGGGACAGATAGATGAGGCATATAGTTGAAGAGGCAGTATTAAAAAATGGATCAAAAGGTTTATTGATTGACATCCCGGGTGCTACGGTTATGAGCTTTTTATTTCAGTTTAGAGCAGGTAACCGATACGTACAATCAAAAGATGTCTATGAGACAGCGCATATAATGGAGCACATGGCCTTTGGAGCTAATGAAAAATACCGTGATGAGAATGCTTATGAAACGGATTTTACAAAAAATGGCGCTTATCACAATGCTTATACAAGCGATTTCTCAATGGTCTATGAAGCGATATGTGCTGATTTTGAGTGGGACAGAATATTAGATTTACAAAGGCTAGCTATATGTACTCCTAAGTTTAATGAGCGAGAGCTTGAAGCAGAAAAGGGTAACGTAAGAAGCGAACTGACAGGCTGTCTTAATGATCATGAGAGAGTTTTATGGCTTAGGATACAGCAAGCATTAGGTGAGGATGTTTATACATATAATCAAAGACTTAGAAATATCAGTAATGTAACTCTTGCAAACATTAAAAATCATCACAAAAGAACGCATACACTAGAAAATATGCGTTTTATAATTGCCGGAAAAATATCAGATAGAAAAAAGGAAATAATTGATAATTTAGAGAGTTGGTCATTGCCACACGGTGAAAGATTCCCAATACCGGTAGATAATATACACTCTACGCCAGCTATACTAGTCCGAAGAAAAGAAGCTGCTAACTTAACATTTGGTTGGTCATTATCACTGCCTCGCGAGCTCAATGATGCTGAAGAAGATGCCATGTCAGTCTTAAATCACATACTAACTGGCACAATGAGTTCGAAAATATTTGGTGCTGCTAGAAAACGCGGCCTTGTCTATAACATGTTTAGCGATACGTCATCAAATTTCTATAACAGTAGTTGGGATTTTGGCGGTCAAGTCAATTATGATACAACCGATAATCTCTTTGACATAATAGTAAAAGGCATAAAAACAGTTATGGATGGAAAGATTACTGAAGATGAGATGGAGGCTGCAAAATCGTATGCGCTCGGTCGCTATCAGATGGGTGCACAAACTGTATCTCAAATATGCAATTTTTATATGTCTAGATATTTTTCAAAAGACGAAGTTAAAGACTATAATTCTGTTCCAGATTCAATTAAAAAGATATCTCTTGATTCAGTCATAAACACCGCTAGAGATTTTATCAGTGCTGATACATGGTCTCTAGGTGGTGTTAGCAATGGCGAAAAAGAACAGATTGAAAAACTTCAATCAAAGCTTCAGAAGCTCTTTATAAATAATAAATAGGTTTACAATATAGATATGAGTAGGATCGCAATTGCCGGTTATGGCGTAGAAGGAAAAGCTAGCGTAGATTATTTTTTAAAAAAAGGTGATGACGTAACTATTTTTGATGAAAAAGATCCAGGTGATATAGGGAGCGTCTCAAAAAAAATAGGAAAAAATGTTTTTGGCGATATGTACGGTTACGATATTGTCATGAGATCACCGAGCCTAAACCCTAATAAGATTAAGACTGACGGAAAAATTTGGTCTGTGACTAATGAATTTTTTAATAAATGTCAAGCAAAAATTATTGGAGTGACGGGCAGTAAAGGTAAGGGTACAACGTGTAGCCTTATTTATTCTATGCTAAAAGCCGACGGTAAAAATGCTTATTTAATTGGAAACATAGGCAACGTTGGACTAGACCTTATTGATAAACTTTCGGATAATGATTATGTCGTATATGAGATGAGCAGCTTTCAACTTTGGGACATTGAAAAGAGTCCTGATATTGCTGTTGTTTTAATGATTGAAGCAGATCATCTCAATGTCCACAAAGATATGAATGAGTATGTAGATGCTAAAGCAAACATAACAAGATTTCAAAGTGGGTCTGAGCTTCTTGTCTATAACAACAATAATATCTATGCGACTAACATTGCTGAAAAAAGTAGCGCTAAGAGAGTGCCGTATCAATCATCACAATTTGCTCATAATGATGGAAGTAATTTTTATTATGATGAACAAAGTATTTGTTCAAACGATTGTTTAAAACTTCCAGGTAACCATAATATAGATAATGCTTGTGCGGCTATAGATGCGGTTTGGGACATTCTGAGCAGTAAGGACTCAATAACTACCGGCATGAGTAATTTTCTTGGTTTACCACATAGGTTAAAATTTGTGAGAAAAGTTAAAGGTATTTCTTATTATGATGATAGTATCGCTACAACACCAGGAAGTGCAGTAGTTGCCATGAAAGCATTTAAAGAACAAAAAACTATGATTTTTGGCGGTTCTTCCAAGGGTGCTGATTACAACGTACTTGTGAATGTAGCTAAACAAAATAATGTTACAAACGTTATTACCATAGGTGCTGAAGGCAAAACTATCTATGAGGAATTTTTAAATAGTGGAATAAATCAAATTAATTTAGGTCGTGATATAACTATGCAAGATATTGTAAAGAAATCATCAGAGATAGCACAAAGCGGTGACATCGTTATACTTAGCCCATCTTGTGCGAGTTTTGATATGTTCAAAAGCTATCAAGATAGAGGTGAACAGTTTATTAAAGCGGTCGAAAGTTTATAAAATATTTTTTATAATTATAATTCTATGCAGCCTTTAATAAAAAAAATCGACGAACTACAAATTATCCTAAATAATGCATATCAAAAACTAAATATTGATGATAAAAAGAAACAAATTGCTGCGATAGAAGAGGAAATGTCAGATCCTGATGTATGGAGAAATCCTCAATATGCTCAAGATAAAAGTAAACAACTGGCATCATTACAATCTTGTATATTTCCGTGGGAGGCTTTGTTTGTTCAGCTCAGGGACATTAAGGATTTAATGGCTCTAGGCGATGATAGTCTCATGTTAGAATTTACCGAACAGGTTGAGGCTATTGAAAAAGAGCTCAATGAGAGAAAGAGAGATCTTTTATTTACAGGTAAGTATGACAACTATAACGCCATACTACGATTATCAGCCGGTGTTGGAGGCACTGATGCGCAAGACTGGACGGCCATACTTGAGAGGATGTATCTTAGGTGGGCTGAGAAAAATGATATGGAAACTGAAATAATAGAATCATTGAATGGAGATATAGCTGGCATAAAATCATGTGTTATTGAAGTAAATGGGCCGTATGCTTTTGGAAAATTAAAAAGTGAGCACGGCGTACATAGGCTAGTCAGACTGAGTCCATTTAATAGCGATAATTTAAGACAAACAAGCTTTGCTCTTGTTGAGGTCTTGCCGAAGATTAGTGCCCCAGAAGAAGTAAAAATCGATTCTAAAGATATAAAAATTGATGTTTATAGGTCTGGTGGTCACGGTGGTCAAAGTGTAAACACAACTGATAGTGCTGTTCGAGTAACACATATTCCAACCGGTATAGTGATATCTATACAAAACGAGAGGTCGCAGTTACAAAATAAAGAAACGGCACTAAAGATTTTAGCTTCAAAGTTAGCTCAGCTACAAATTGAGCAACATGCGGCTAATGTGAATGATTTAAGAGCTGGAGAATCAGCTAATTGGGGAAGTCAAATTAGAAATTATGTGATGCACCCATATACACTGGTTAAGGATGTCAGAACTAAATATGAAGAACATGACATTCAGAGTGTTTTAGATGGTAAAATAGATGGATTCATAGCAGCCTATTTAGACAGCTAGAGTGCTTATGCTATACTTATTATGTAATGATTTTATTAGACAGAGTAACTAAAACTTACGACCAGACAGCCAAGCCAGCTCTTAATAGAGTTAGTCTTTACATAAAACCCAAAGAGTTTGTGATTATTGTCGGATCAAGCGGAGCAGGCAAATCAACACTGCTGAAATTATTAACTAGAGAAGAAAAGCCAACCAGTGGCAAGATTATAGTTGGTGGTATAGATTATGATAATTTAAAGGATGCGTATATTCCGATGCTTAGGAGAAAGATCGGTGTTGTTTTCCAAGATTTCAAACTATTGCCGCAAAGGACTGTTTTCGAAAATGTCGCTTTTGCATTAGAAATAGCAGGCATGTCTAATAAAGAAATAAAAAATACTGTTCCAAGAGTGATTGACCTTGTTGGATTAAAAGGTAAGGAAAAAAGTTTTCCGAGACAACTTTCTGGTGGAGAAAGACAGCGCGTTGCAATCGCTAGAGCAATTGTGAGACAACCAAAGATTTTGATTGCCGACGAGCCAACTGGAAATCTTGACCCATCGCATAGTTGGGATATAGTCAAGCTTTTAGAAAAAATTAATCACTATGGGACAACAGTTATTCTAGCTACTCACAATATGGAGATTGTAAATAGACTAAAAAGACGCGTTATTGAAGTAGAACATGGAAAAATTGTATCCGATCAGGCTGTAGGGAGTTATGTTAGCAATGTTAAAGCAGAATGATAATCAGAAAAAAGAAGAAAAACCAAAGAAGCAAAAAAGACAGTTTAGTCGAAAGATGCTAACCTTTGGTCGTGTGATTAGGTATGGAGTAAGCAATTTCAGAAGAAATGCATGGCTTACTATGGCTGCTACAGTTGTTATGACTATGACACTTTCAATAATTTTTATTTCTCTTATTGCACGAAACGTAATGCTTGATACTGTTAATACTCTTAAAGATAAAGTTGACATGTCTATCTATTTAAAAACAGACACACCAAGTAATGAAGCTACAGCTATACAAAATGAGCTAAAACAACTTAAATCTGTTACGAAAGTAACGTATATAAGTCCGGAAGAGGGCAGAAATGAGATCGTCCAAGAGAATAGCGACAGTATTGATTATCTAAATGCTATTAATGAAGCAACTAATGAGATACCGGGTACTCTAAGGGTAAAAATTGTAGATATCGATAACACAAGCGAATTACAAAGTTTTGTGAAAAATGATGTATTACTGAAAAAATATATAAGCTCTGATTTTCAACCATCCTTTGCTGGTTCTAGAAAGGCTTCTATCGAATCAATAGGTAAGACTATGAATTTTATCGAAAAGGCTGGCGTTGTTTTAGCCGTGTTCTTCGTTATAATATCTTTCTTCGTTATATATAATACGATTAGAATGGCTATATTTAATCGAAAAGATGAAATATATATGATGCAGTTAATTGGTGCCGACCAGTCCTTTATACGTGGTCCATTCTTGGTTGAAGCATCTATGTACGGTTGTATTGCAGCTGTTATAGCTACAATAGTAGGATATGTTGGTATCATATTTGCTAAAGCGCCGCTCAATTCTTATAGCATATCGGTAGATTCAACATATAGCTTATTGATAATCTTTTTGCCAGTCATTATAGTGACAATGCTTTTGCTTGGCATTATAATAGGTTGTATATCATCTTATTTTGCAACAAAAAGGTACCTAAAGTTATAAATAAAACAGTTATAAAAAAGACTAATATATGTCATATATAAAAACAAAAAAAAGATTAATGTGTGCAGTTATGATAGCGGTTTTAATGACTACTGTCATTACTAATACCTATACGGCGAGAGCTGATACATATGATGATCAGATAAAAGCGCTCGAAGCTGAAAACGGTACTTACCAGAGCCAAATCTCTCAACTTCAGTCGCAAGTCAATACATTGCAGAATAAGGTAAGTGAGTTACAGGCACAAGGCGCAATGCTTCAAAATCAAATTAACTTAAGCCAGGCGCAGTATGATCAGCTGACGGAAAAAATAAATCAGACACAAGTCCAGATAAAAAAGAATAAAGACGCTTTGGGTAAAATAATAAGTGAATTATATGTTAGTGATAATGTTACGCCTATTGAGATGATTGCAAGTAGCAAAAATATAGGTGATTATTTGGATAAACAGGAATATCGTTCTTCTGTTAGAAATTCTCTAGCTAGTACGATTACGAAAATAACAAGTCTAAAAAAAGTACTCAGTACTCAGCAAGAACAGATTTCAACGATTTTACAACAGCAAAAAGCACAAAAGATGAGTCTTGATAATGTTAAGCAGCAACAGCAAGAACTTCTTGATGAGACTCAAGGACAGGAAAGCACTTATCAGAGCATTGTAAGTCAGAACCAGTCATCGATTGGTTCTCTTAGAGCACAGCAAGCAGCAGTAAATAGAGCAAAACAAAGACAATATGGTGGATCGGTTACTTCTGGTGACCCTTCTCATGGAGGTTATCCGACATATCTTGATAACGCCGCTCAGGACCATTTATCTGACCCGTGGGGAATGTTTAACAGGGAATGTGTAAGCTATGCGGCTTGGAAAGTGCATAGTACGTACAATAATATGCCTTACTGGGGCGGAGAAGGAAATGCTAATCAGTGGCCTAGTGATGCTAGGGGCTCTGGATTTACTGTCAGTAGTACTCCGAAAAAGGGTAGTGTAGCGATTATGATGGGTGGTGCAACTGGTCATGCTGCTTGGGTTGAAAGCTATGATTCTTCAAGCAATACAATACATGTAAGTCAATATAACTGGAACAATGAAGGAGAGTATACTGAAATGACAGTTTCAGCATCGTTGTTCGATTATTATATATATTTTGGTGGTTAAGGATTTAAATGAGAGAAAATAAGAAAATTTTTTTGGTAGCTTTCATTTTTCTACTAGTTGGAATTTTTATAGGTTATAACAAGGATGCTATTTATGCTTTTTCGTCACCAATTTTCGGCGTTAAGGTATCTACTGATAGTATAGATTTAAGTTTATTACAAAAAACCTATAAATTATTAGCAGCAAACTACGATGGGAAGATAGACAAGACTGCTTTAATCAACAGTGCAAATAAAGGAATGGTAAATGCTCTTGGTGATAAATATACGATTTATATGACAGCTAAGGAGGCATCAGAGTTTGGCGATAGTCTAACCGGTGACATCGGTGGAGGAATTGGTGCTGAAATAGGCATGAGAGACAATAAGCCTACGATAGTGGACATCCTCAGTGGTGATCCTGCTGAAAAAGTGGGCATAAAGGCTAATGATATTATTATCGATATAAATGATGAATCGGTTAGTAATTGGACTCTTGATAAGGTTATATCAAAAGTTCGTGGCGATATAGGCACTACCGTAAAACTGACAATAGAGAGAGACAATAGTCAGCTAAATTTTTCTGTTACAAGAGAAAGTATCAGTAATCCAAGTGTCTCGTCAAAAGTTGAAGACAATATTGGCATTATAACAATTAGTCGATTTGGTGATGATACTAGTGATTTAGTCATTGCTGCTGCTAACAAATTTAAGTCTCAAAATGTAAAGGGTGTTATTGTTGATTTAAGAGACAACGGTGGTGGATATTTGACGGCTGCTAAAGATGTAGCTGGAGTATGGCTAAACAACAAGACCGTAACAACGGAACGTGTCGGCAACAAAATAACTGATGATGAAAAAACTGACAGTAATGCAATATTAAATGGTGTTAAAACTGTGGTTGTGGTTAATAAGAATACAGCAAGTGCAAGTGAGATATTGTCCGGAGCGTTACAAGATTACGGAGTCGCAACAATAGTGGGCGAGTCTACATATGGTAAGGGTTGTGTACAAAATTTATTTGACTTGGGATCCGGTGCAGAGCTAAAGGTTACAATTGCTAAATGGTATACTCCAAATGGCAAAAATATTATGGGTGTAGGAATAACACCAAATACTAAGATTGATTTGACTAAGAGTGATGTTTCATCGGGTACTGATACGCAATTGAATAAAGCAAAGGAGTTAATAAACCAATAGCTTGTTTATTAAAACTAGCTATTGTAGTATTATATACGTAAGTACTATGAATCAGAAAAAAAGAATTCTACTTGTTGAAGATGATGAAGCCTTGTCAGCGGTCTATCATTCAAGACTTGATTTGGAAGGGTTTGATATTAAGGCAGTCAATAATGGCGAAGATGCGTTGAGTGCTGCTGTTAGCTATCATCCAGATTTAATTTTGCTAGATGCTATGATGCCTAAGATAAGCGGCTTTGATGTTCTTGATATTCTAAAAAATACAAAAGATACGGCTAATATAAAAATAATAATGTTAACTGCTCTCAGCCAGCCAAAAGATAAAGAACGTGCTGAGAAACTCGGTGTTGATGATTATATGGTTAAATCTCAAGTAGTCATAAGTGATGTTATTGATAGAATAAAACATCATTTAGATATTCAGTAGTTTTGAGCTTTCTTATCGCCATAAAAAAGAATCCCACTTAGTGGGATTCTTTTTGTAAGAGATTGTATTATCGAACTATTACTTGAGTCTTTAGTAATGTTTTTCCGGTGAATTTTCGTTTCTTAACTTTTGTAAATTCAATTACACCATCTTTGGCGGCATGAATAGTAAAGTTTCTACTCATATAAGTTCCAGGTCCGGCAATCTTAGTCTCGCCAGTTTGCCTAACTAGAACTTCACTAGTATTAACCTTTTGGCCACCAAATCTTTTTACACCTAACCTATGACCAGCATTATTGTGGTTGTTTTTACTCGAACCACCTGCTTTAACATGTGACATAAATTATAACTCCTTACAGTTCGAAATAATGAATAACTTATGGAATTATATTACAGCAGAGTGCTTAAGTCAATATGCAACACCTTAAGATAATCTATTTCTTTTCAAGAATATATATATTTCTTACAACTATTTGATCTTCGCGTCGATAAAGTAGTCCATCGGTAGAATTAATAAGCTTAAAAGTTACTATTTTATAGCCAAGCGACTCAAGTTCTTTTGCGACTGGCAGAAAAACGAAGTGATTATTGCTTATTTGCCAAGCTGGTAGTGCAATGCACAATCGTGTTCCTACAGATAATTGGTGGCTAATATTTACTAAAAAACTCCTCGCTATGTGGTCACAGTTTTTCACTACCTCGGATAATTTCTTTGATGATGGAGTAGTACTGAATGGTTGGCCTAAATATATTTCAGACACAATGCCATCAAAAGGTTTTTTCCAATTATATTTTGTAGCATCAGCTACAGCTGTCTTTAGATTAACTGTTTTTCCTGCTTTGTCTAAGATCCATCTGATATTTTCTTCTGTATAATCAATCATTTTTTGATTTATGTCAGTGCCATATAAATTAAATCCGAGTAGCGAGGCCTCTTGAAGCACTACTCCTGTTCCGCAGAAGGGGTCTAAAACGGTACCTTGATTTCGTGAAGGCATAGCTAAATTGACCATTATAAGTGCTAATTTTGGCGGTAGCATGCCAACGAACGAATCTCTTTTTGGTCTGAAGCGGTCTCTAATAGTCAGCTGTTTTATATTTTGGACACCACTACATTCTGCAATAATAATGCCATCTTTTTTGCCAAACTTACCGGCAATCAAAACCTCTTTTTTATTTTTTTTAGTTCCGAGTCCGTTGTGAAAACTAGTAGCTGTATTTAGTGAACTGGTTAGTTGGGGAACGAGACGTACACTGAGTTTAAGCTTCTTTAAATTATTTTTGATCTGAGATTCAGTTCTAAGCATCTCATTTGGTTCAACAGTTAAATCATAAACGCTAAATCCCAACGTTAGTTTAGAAGTGAAGTCTTCTAGCTGTTGGCTGTAATTATTTATAAGATAATGATCAATATCTTTCCAGCTACTTGCAGTTATTCTATCTATAACGTGTCCTATTTTAAGCGATCCACCGAGTTTATCGATATCAATATCGTCTTCTGAGTCAACTGACGCGCAATGTTTAGAGATGTAAGCAACTTTATCACCAAAGAGTGATTCAAGCTCGGCTAAACTTATTTCAGGCTGTCTTCCTAATATTGCTATATACATATGCTTAGTATACGACGAGCTGGCGTTTTTTGTGTATAATAACTATGATGTCATTTCGCGGATGGATCAGTATTGTAACTATTGCACTAATTGGATTAGTGGTTTTCCTTGCGTGGCCGGAAATTTATAAAGCATTTTTACTACTTGGTAAAGTTAATATTTTTATACTATTTATTATGGTTCCAGTACAGCTGCTAAGTTATTTTGCAGCAGGTGAGATTATGTTCTCGTACTTAAGAGAAAAAGGTCATTTAAAAAATACGAAACCTATACAAATGACTCGTTTGTCATTGGAACTTAACTTTGTTAACCACGTTCTACCTAGTGGAGGGATTGCAGGTGTGTCATACCTGGCTTGGAGGCTAAAGTCGCACGGAGTGACGGCTGGAAGAGCAACCATGGCACAAATAATTGACTTAGTTGTTTCATTCTTGTCATTCACGTCAATAATGATATTTGCATTAATTTGGATTATTATTGATAACAATATAAATCGTACGGCAATATTGCTGGCAGTTATAATAGTCATAGCATCAATAGCTGTTGCACTACTAACGCTTTATTTTGTAAGTAGCGCCAAAAGACTAGAAAAATTAGGGAGATGGGCTTCTCATGCAGCGAACTTTATTGTCAAAAAAGTAACTTTTGGTAAGAAAAAATCTATTGTCAAAGAAGAAACGGTAATGTCTTTTCTTGGTGATATTCATGAAGATTATATCGATATTAAAAACAATTTAACCATTTTAAAGAAACCGTTTTATTGGTCATTCGTTGTTAACATAGCAGATGCATTTTTGTTTTATATCGCCTTTATGTCGTTTGGTGTTTACTTAGACCCAGCTGCATTATTTATTGCCTTTGGCCTAGCTCAAACTATAGGATCATTGTTTATGACTCCTGGTGGCACCGGTGCGTTTGAAATGATAATGATAACATTCTTAGTCTCATCCGGTGTTAAGGCTGACATTGCTATAGCTGGTACAATATTGGCAAGAGTCATATTGGTTCTAGGAACGATAATATTCGGTTATATTTTTTATCAATTAACGATTATTAAATATGGAAAACACCCTATTAACAGTAAGTGATTTCGTCTGTTTGATAAATCAGACGCTTGATTATGCATATCCAATAGTTACTATTGAAGGTGAAGTTTCTAGTTTTAAAACTAATCAAAATAAATACATATTTTTCGATATTAAAGATGATGAGAATAGCGTCGGCTGTTTTATGATGCTTTGGCAACTCAGAATGCCGATTGAAGATGGCATGAAAGTTATTATAAAAGGTGCTCCTAAATTAACGAAATGGGGTAAATTTAGTCTTACAGTCTCATCAATCAAGCCAGTCGGCGAAGGATCTATTAAAAAAAGTTTCGATCTCTTAAAAGAAAAACTTACAAAAGAAGGTCTTTTTGCTGTTGAAAGAAAAAGACAGATTCCTAAAATTCCAAGCTATATAGGATTAATAGCTAGCACACAATCAGCTGGGTATGCTGATTTCGTTAAGATATTGGATGAGAGATGGTCGGGTGTGTTGATTGATGTTGCTCATGTTCAAGTTCAAGGTGATGATTCGCCAAAACAGATAATAAATGCTATAGATTATTTTAATAGTCAGGAAACTCTGCCTGAAATACTTGTCATAATAAGAGGTGGTGGAAGCAAGGATGACTTATCTGTTTTTAATGATGAGCCGCTTGTTAGAAAAGTTGCTAGTAGTAGAATACCAACAGTAGTGGGGGTTGGTCATGAAATAGATACTTCACTAGCCGATATGGCTGCTGATGTACGCGCTTCAACACCTAGTAACGCCGCTCAACTAATTGTTCCAGATAAAATCAGTGTCAAAAAGAGCATAGATGAAAAAATTTTGCTGGTAAGAAATAACCTATCAAATAATGTCCTGATGAAACGTTCCGAAATAAGTAGCAAATTGGATGTGGCTATAGTAAAAATTGAAAAATCAGTCGAAGAGTATAGCTCTAATTTGGCAATGCTTAGTGGTATCATAAGCCAACTTAATCCAAACAATGTTTTAAAAAGAGGCTATGCGATTGTAAGAGGAAAAATTGAAAAAGGTTATAATATAAAGGTAGAATTAATAGATAAAATTGTTACTGCTAAAGTAGGGGATGTTTATGACAAAAAAACCGACGATACAACAAAAAATAGATGAACTTAATAAAATGCTCGAGTGGTTCAATGGTGATGATTTTGTGCTTGAAGATGCTCTTGATAAATATAAAGAGATGGAAAAACTAGCCAAAGATATCAATAGTGATCTTGATAGTATAAAAAACGAAGTTAATATTATAAAGAAGAAATTTGATAATTAATGGTCGGAATCTATCTAACAATTGCCATAATTGTTATTATGTTTGGCTTTACGGCATTTATAGGTGCTCCGTATGTACCAAGCCTTAATAGTGATATAAAGCATATTTTTGATGATAATTTATATGCAATTAGTAGCAAGGATGTATTCATTGATTTGGGTAGCGGTGATGGTAAAATTCTAAAGCTGGCTTTAAAAAAAGGTGCGAAAAGCGTTATAGGATATGAGATAAATCCAATATTATATTTAATATCGAAGCTTAGATTAAATAGTAAAAAAAATTCCAAAATGTTATTGGAAGATTATTGGTTGTGCAAATTTAATAAAGACACAACAGTTGTTTATACATTTATGGTAACTCGTGATATGAAAAGATTGTCTGCTAAGATTCAAGAAGAATCAAATCGTCTAAAAAGGTCGCTATATCTAATTAGCTATGGTAACACCGTAGACAATAAGGATTTCATAAAAAAATATAGAGCTCATTACTTATATTTATATATTCCAGAATAGGCTGTTAATTCTCTATAGACTGACTTTCTATTAATTTTAAGATTTAAAAGCATAAGGGCGCTAGCAGTCTCTAATAAAATAACAATTGGAATTCTATCTTAGCTCTGGGGCTATTATGATTTGCTCAATTTACAACATGATATTATCAAAGTTAGCAAGATTTCAAATGACTAGTTAAATTGCAGAATGATATCGTTAGCAGTTTAACAGATACCGATAATTATGCTAGTACTTTTACAGACTTGTAGCTTTTAGCTAGACGAATATTTAGACCAAGATTGGATTAACGAAAGATCTGCGATTTTAAGTGAAATAATGTCTTTGCTTAGTCAATTAGACATGGACGTAAGCAAGAAATGGGCATGGGGTGACTTATCTAATGCTATCAATAAATTATAATTTATCTAATATTCATATGGCATTTATTTTTAAATGTTTCTACTATAACGAAACAGCAAGTAATCTCCTTTCGCAATTGGTTTACACTTTATTAAAATAAAGTGTAACAAATAAGATTACTCCGGTGATAAAAATCAAAAAATAGGCGGTCTAATAAATAGCCGCCATTGATGGGTGAGCAGTGATTATTTAAATGCTGCTATTAAATCGATGATTGTAATTGTAAACCAGCAAAGTATGCCACTAATGTTTAAAAAGCTTTTTTCCTTAAGTCGGAATGTTTTAAGCGTGTAGAAAGCGGCTACTATAAATGCTACAGCAGCGAGGAGAACTCGAAACCTCCAATTATTACCAATGATTGTTAACGATATGCATATGAGAATAAAACCAATTACTGTGAATAAAAACGTCCCATAGCTTATCAGAGTGCTTATTTTTCTCTTAATACCCTCGTTTTTATTTGGTTTAACGATGTCAGTACTCGCTTTGGCCATTATAATCACCAATCCTCTCAAAGTACGTTGCATTGTTAACTGAGTGAACTCAGTTAACGCGAACGTCATTATTGTCGCACTATTTTGCATAATATGTCAATATGAGGTGTTAATTAATTGTAAACTCCTGTATTTGAAAATATACTTAGTTGATATAATTTAAGCAACAATATGAAAGATGAAAAATTTCTTGAAAGTTTTTATGCTAAAGTTATTCTGATAAGTTATAGCCAATATTTTGATGTTAATAAGATACATTGGATTGACCATGGTAGGCTTGGTGACTCGTATGTTTGGGCACACTATTTTGATGTAAATGGTAAACACTACATTCTATTGTCTAACGATTACGCATGAGGTTCATATCTTGATGATGGACTATCTCATGAAATCGTTAAATGTGGTAGCGAAACCAGTATTGAACTTAATTTTAGCGATAACTGATACTTATTCTTCATGTGCTCCTTTACAAAGTATAAAAGCATAAGTATAATTCATCTTATGAAGCTTTGTTTCAAAAAAGGTGCAGTTGATATTTGGATGATTATGACTTTTGTATTTATAGCATTAGCTGTAGCGGCTGGTGGTCTTGCTGTGTGGTCATTCATCAACTATAACGATCAAAAAGATAATGTTGATTCTAAGGTGGCATTAGCTGTAGCTCAGGCTAAAAAAACTCAATCTGATAGTGATGAGTCGAAGTTTGAAGAAAGAGAAAAATTACCTAATAAAGAGTTCGTAGGTCCGGATGATTATGGGCGTGTAACATTTAGCTATCCAAAGACGTGGAGTGCATATATTGCAACAGACGTTAGTAGCAATGGTGGCGATTATAGTGCTTATTTGAACCCTGATGTTGTGCCTACGGTATCTGACACTCAACAATTTGGTTTGAGGGTATCAATACTCAGTGAGAGCTATGATAGCATTATTAGTAATTACCAGAGCCTTGTACAGAGTGGATCGTTGTCTTCTACGGCTATAACCGAGAATGGCAAGGCCGGTGTTAGATTAGACGGTAAGTTTACTGATAACATTAGAGGGTCTGCAGCAATATTCAAAATTAGAGATAAAACGCTAGTTATACGCACAGATGCCAATACCTTCAGCACTGACTTTGAAAATATAATTAAAACCTTAAAATTCAATAGCTAGTATTAAGCATAGCCATTTTTTTGCAATCTCTTTTCATGTTAAAATCTACTTAGGCACGTAGGTGGCTTAATTGAAGCGGGGGAGTTTTACGGAATGCATGATTTAAACAATGGTTTGCTTAATCCTTCTCTTATAGAAGTTGTAAAAGAACTATCTTCCCCAATTAGTACGATTCGTCAGATTGCACTTGCTCTCAAAGAAAAGAATAATGATTTATATGCTGCCAAAAATCTAGACAGAATTGTTCTGATGAGCGAAAGAACAATTAGACTAATTGACGAGTTTATAAGCTACTATAAGCTTGTAGATGTACCATGTCTTATTGAACCGGTCAACCCAGTTGTCTTATGTGACAATGCCTTAGAAGAGCTTAATCCATTATTTGTCGCTTTTGAAAAAAAATACATAAAACATGGCTATAAGAATAAAAAACTTATAACATTAGGTAACCGTGAACTTTTGAAGAAATCGATTATAAGTTTGAGTGAAAACGCAATTTACTCGTCCGATGCTAGTACGTTTAATGTCAATTTCTGTACAAATTATAAGCAAGATTATTTTCGAATATCAATAAGGGACTTTGGGCCATCGGTACCAATAAACATATGGGAAAAGATCTCTAATAATATTGGCAAAACATCACAGCCGTTCAATATGAGGCCAAATGTTAGCAGTGTATGTCTTCTAATTACTAAGTCATTTGCTGAGATGATGGGGGGTAGAGCTGGTGTGGTAAGACATAAAGATGGAGCTACGTTCTACATCGACCTTAAATTATCAACACAATTGAGTTTAATATGAATGGTAAAAAGATACTTATAATTGATGACGATAAGTGGATTGCCGATAGTTATAGGGATAGTCTTGCCAATTTGAAAGTTAATGTGCGGATTGCAAAGAACATATGTGATGCACTTGAACTTATCGACAAAGATGTACCAGACTTAATCATCATGGAAATATTATTATCTGGTTTCTCGGCTTTCTCATTAATTAATGAGCTAAGATCTTATGCGGATACTATGAGTATACCAATTATATTTTGTAGTAATTTTATTAATGAACACATAATAAAAAATGCTAAGTATTATGGCGTGTGTAGTTTACTGGATAAATCAAAAGTGACTCCAAATATTCTGCGCAGCGAGATTGTTAAGGCGTTGCATGATTGATGAACATTCAAAGGCAATTATTCTAAAGAGAACAAACTATGGTGAGGCGGATAGAATCTTATCTGTTATAACTCCGAATGGACGCAGATCGGTAATAGCAAAAAGTTCAAGAAAAGAAAAAAGTAAGTTAGCCGGTAGCATCGAACTAATGTGTGTCGATGATTTTGTTGTTCATTATAGAAAAACCGATGAGATGGGTATACTAGTGTCGTCTAGAATAATTAAGTTCTACAAAAACTTAACAACTGATTATGATAAGTTAAGCATTGCATACAATTTTTTAAAATTAGTTGACTCAGCCACATCGTCAGCCGATGCGGGGGATTGGTTTAATGTTTTAAACGAGTCATTTAATTGTCTGGACGCCGGTCTTGACGAAGTTGTAGTACAGATATGGTTTTATCTTAGATTTGCTGCATTATGTGGTTATGAACTAAGCCTAATCTATGATATTAATGGTAATAAGCTAAGAGAAGATTCGAATTACTATTATGACACAATAAACAAGGGGTTATGTGAACTTGTTAACGGTGATATAACCAGTGATCATATAAAATTTTTGCGAATTATGTCATCAAATAATATAAATATTATCAACAAGCTAAAAGGGTTTGGACTAATCAAAAACGAATGCTTTTATATTGCTCGAGCCCATGCGGGAATATAATCATAATTATCTGATATAATTTAAACAGTTATGGATAAGAATCAAAAAATGGAATCTATTGTTGCCCTTGCAAAAAGAAGGGGTTTTATATATCAAGGAAGTGACGTATACGGTGGTATAAGTGGCATGTGGGATTACGGCCCACTAGGCGTTACCTTAAAACGCAATATTAAAAATCTATGGTGGAATTTATTTGTTGAACAAAGTGATAATATCTTTGGTGTTGATGCTGCTATACTTATGAATCAAAAGGTTTGGCAGGCTAGTGGCCACGTTACAACTTTTAGCGACCCATTAGTGGAATGCTCAAACTGTCATGCGAGATTTAGGGCAGATAAAATTGATGTTAGTAAATGTCCGGCTTGTGGCAAAACAGGTACATTTGGTGAGCCACGACAGTTTAATATGATGTTTAAGACGAATGTTGGTCCAGTTGTTAATGACACAAGTGTTAGTTATCTTAGACCAGAGACCGCTCAGGGCATATTTACAAATTACAGAAATGTTGTAGACAATTTTTATCCAGATCTACCATTCGGACTGGCTCAACAGGGTAAGGCTTTTCGAAATGAAATTAGCCCAAGAGATTTTATTTTCAGATCTAGGGAATTTGAACAAATGGAGATTGAATATTTTATTGATCCCGATAACTGGGAATATGAATTTGAAGAATGGCGTAAAAAAATATGGCAATGGTGTGAGTTAATTGGCCTTGCAAAAGAAAATGTTCACGAGCTTGAAGTTCCTAAAGAGGACAGAGCACATTACTCTAAACGAACTATTGATTTCGAGTTTGATTTTCCTATAGGACGAGAGGAACTACTTGGTTTAGCATATAGAACAGACTTTGACCTATCTAATATTCAAAGAGCTAGTGGCAAAAATATGGAATATCAGATTAAAGGTGATAAAAGACGTTTTATACCACATGTTATTGAACCAAGTTTCGGTGTAGAAAGAGCAATTATGGCTGTATTGTCATCCGCCTACACTGAAGATGAGGTCAACGGTGAAAAGAGAATATTCCTAAAATTCCCAGATAATTTAGCTCCTATTAAAATTGCCGTTTCTCCTCTACTAAAGAATAAAGAAAATCTTGTTTCAAAAGCGCAAGAGGTTTATCAATATCTCAAACAAAAATATCATTATGTTATGTGGGATGATAATGGAAATATAGGTAAGAGATACCGAAGGCAAGATGAAATAGGTACGCCAAAGTGTGTTGTAATAGATTTTCAGACGCTTGAAGATGGTACGGTTACTGTACGTGATCGTGATACGACAGAACAGATAAGATGCGATTTTACAGAAATATAAAATAGATCATTACAAAGATTAGTGAATAAGGAGTCGCTCAGCGGCTCTTTATTTTTTGCAACATTTTTATTTCTTTGCAACATTGACTAAATGAATAAATATTTTATATAAAAATTTCAGTCAAAAGATAAAAACATTTATAATAGTACTTATGAACAAACCAGATAGAGTAATACCGAACGGTGCTCGATTGATACCAGAAGAGGCTAAACTAGCTTTTACGGGTGAAATATTTAATGTTTATCAATGGAAACAAAAGCTTTTCAATAATCAAGAAGCTATCTTTGAAATGATTAGAAGACCGGATACGGTAATAATTATTCCGGTATTAGATGATGGATCATTTGTTCTATGTGATGAAGAACAGCCTGGTGGTGTACACCGTAAAGACAGTTTTCCAATTGGCCGGGTTGAAAAAAGTGATGAGACGATATTAGATGCCGCTAAACGAGAGCTGCTTGAAGAAACTGGCAGAAGCTTTAAAAGTTGGAAATTAGTTGATGCTTTCCAGCCAGAAAATAAGATAGAGTGGTTTATATATGTCTATGTCGCATCCGTTGAAGCTGGTGTGGTTGATCAAAAACTTGATGCTGGCGAAAATATAAAAACAAAGAAAGTTAATTTCAACTATTTTATTACTAAAGAACAGAAAAAACTTAAGGTTCTAGAGTCTGTAAAATCAGTATCTGATATTATTAATCTTAAGGAGATCAAATGAACGTTTATTATACAGATGGAAGTGCAAATCCAAATCCCGGTTTTGGTGGCTATGCGGTTATAAAAAATGGCAAACCACACATATTAGGAAGTGAAGAAGGAACTACTACGAATATTCGCATGGAGGGAAAAGCTCTCATCGCTGCTATAAGTGATGCCAATGGTGAAAAAGCTGAAATACATACAGATAGTCAGTTCTGGATTAATGTCCTAACTAAATGGGCGAAAGGGTGGAAAATTAAAGGCTGGAAAAAAACTAAAGGTGAAATACAAAACCTTGATATAGTTAAGGAATTATATGAATTGTATACCAGCTCTAAAGTTGATCTTATCTGGGTTAGAGGTCACGTTGGTACTGAGCTAAATGAGATGGCTGACGAATATGCAAATAAGGCTAGAGCAGGAGAGCGTATCTAAAATATCACACTGTGATATTATTATGATTTATTATTGTCGATTATATCAAAAATGATATAATAAAGCTTATGGATGAGCCATTCAAAGAAACTGAGATTAAAATAGCAGTTCTTGGTGGCGGTACTGGTAGCTTTGTCGTACTATCTTCTTTAAAAAAATACACTAGTCAGATTGCTGCAATTGTTAATATGGCAGATGACGGTGGAAGTAGTGGGGTGTTGAGAGACCAACTAGGCGTTTTGCCACCCGGTGATGTTAGACAATGTCTTGTGGCACTATCTGAAGTTCCTAAAATGAGAGACCTATTTAATTACCGGTTTGAAGATGGGACATTTGGTGGACATTCGTTTGGTAATATTCTCTTGACGGCCCTTGAAAAGGTCACTGGTAATTTTTCTGAAGCAATACGAACGGCTTCGGATATTCTTAGAGTTCGCGGGATAGTTATACCAGGAACGTTAGATAATGTACGTTTAAAAATGACATGGAAAAAACAAAAATACGAGCTTCTTGGTGAGAATAATATTGGATCAAGCAAATTTTTGTATAGCCCTAAGCTAGCTGAATTGACACTTGACCCCAACCCTGTTGCTAACCCTATGGCACTTAAAGCGATTTCAGAGGCTGACATGGTGGTTGTAGCACCAGGAGGTATCTATACGTCGGTTGGTCCATTATTATCGATACCTGGGGTTGGCGAGGCTCTAATGGCAAGTCATGCTAAAAAAGTATATGTCGTTAATCTTGTTACTAAAATTGGCCAGGCTGATGGTTTTTCGGTTATCGATCATGTAAATGAGATAGAAAGAATGGCTGGGACTAATTTTTTAGATTATGTGCTTTATAACGATCAAAAACCAACCAGATATCAAGTAAAAAAATATCGTGCTGAAGGTGATCATATAACAAGAATTAAAAAAGGTAATCTTAAAAATATGCATTATAAGTTAGTCAGTGGAAAGCTTCTTGGTAACATTGCTATTAAAAAGAACGAAGATAATATACTGCCAGTAACAAGGTCACTTATAAGACACAATGAAGAAGCGCTTGGTACGTGTCTCATGAACATATACTACGACCATAAAGATACGGACTTTTAGAGAGATAAACGTGGCACGATTTTGGCGCAATTTATGGGAGTAGTGTCGTCTGAGGTAGAAGCTATACTACCTTACTTATCTCGCCGCACCTGCAACGAAAATTACAAGATTTAGCCAATGCTGGATATTTAATTGTTGAAGATCAGGCTCGAGCAGCTAAGTATAGATGGACTGTAATTAAGATCACGCAGTTTTATAATTAGAAGAAAGAGTGATTTTAGCTTGGGTGATAAGATTTTTTTCTAATAATTACATTTTTATAAAAACATATTTTAACAAGTATTATAAATAATAAAATTATGTCGGTTTATTATTAATTTAAGATACGATAGATCATCGACATAAGCATAACTAGTATTGACAATATATAATGTTTATGCTAGTATTAGTCCATAATGAAAAAGGAAATAAAAATGAATAAAGAAGAAAAGGAATCCAAGCTGGCAAGTAACGCTTTATCGGAGCCATATACTGTTGAAGTTGCAGCAACGACAAACGATTTTAAGACAGCAATACTAATAGTATCGATTGCTGTAAACCTCGTTATTTTAACTGCATGGATCATCATGCAAATAACGACAAAATACGATGGACAAATATATTCGTTCCTATTTACTCGCTACTAGAGATAACCTATAGCAAAAAATACCACACAACGGAAAATGTGTGGTATTTTTTTACCCCTGTTAATTTGTATTGTTTTCCACAGAACTGTGAATAACTTGTTTTTTTATTAAGACACTTGTAGATTTATTCAGTATTGTAGTGGGTAATTGTGGGTAGTATAGTAAGGTCAGTGGAAAAAAGTGGGTAACCACAAAATAAAAACCACTGCATAAATAAAAATTAGAAAGGATCAGCTGTGTCGAATGTTGATTACTTCGAAAGAAAGCTCGATGAAAAACGCAGGTTAACAATGCCTACGGAGCTTAGAAGTGAATTTGCAAGCGGCGTAGTGATCACTAGAGGCTTCGGTAAATACCTCCATCTTTATTCAAAAGATGTTTGGGACAAACTGGTTGAGCCAGAACTGAACGGTAGCATTCTTGACGAAAAAATCGCCGATTTGAATGTGAGGTTTAGAACTGGAAAAACCGTTGATAGTTTAGACCAGAAGCAGGGAAGAGTAACAATAGAGCAACATCTATTAGATTACTCAGGTATTAAACGAGGAATCGTAGCAGTACGAGCAGGAGCCTATTTTAGACTTTCTCCTCTAGACTAATCATCTATGCGGTACTTTAAAAATTAGTGAAAGCTCTCGAGATCAGCTACCTGGTAATCGTTATAGCGGCGGTTTAAGCAGGTCCGTTTTATAAAATCTCTGTTAGTACATTTCTTAAAACACACCTCCCAAAAAAAACTCCACCTCACACATAAGTCTCTCAAATGTTATATTTTCCAAGGTATATGAGTTGTAATGCAACCCCAAGGAAGAATATGACAAAGAACTAAAAAACAAAAACACAAAAAATAAAAAGCTATTCGATTGCCAGATAGGTGATCTCGAGCTTCAACTAGTGGTATATTAGTTGAAGATGAGTAATAAAGAACATCCACCACAATTACATGTTCCAGTTTTGCTAAATGCTGCAATTAATGTCATCAAGCCCATTCAAGGCGAGTCTTATCTCGACTTGACGGCGGGTTATGGTGGTCATGCAAGAGCGTTTTTAGATAAAACTGATAATTACAAAGACTCAGTGCTTGTTGATAGAGATGAGTTTGCTATAAGCAATCTTAAATTTCTTGAAGACAAAGGCGCAAAGCTTGTTAATTTAGACTTTGTAAGTGCTGCAAAGGCGCTTATAAAGGATAATAAAAAATTTGATATCGTGTTTGTGGATTTAGGGGTGTCGTCACCACAGCTCGATCTAGCTCAGCGAGGGTTTTCGTTTATGAAAGATGGTCCTCTTGATATGAGAATGGATACAAGACAGAATCTTACTGCGGAAAAGGTAGTAAATACATATTCTGAGAAACAAATTCAAAATATCATAGTCAAGTATGGAGAAGAATCTTATGGTTTTGCGGCAAGAATTGCCAAATCCATAGTTAGACATAGACCGATCACTACAACGAAACAACTAGCTGATTTAGTAATCGAACAGCACCGTGGAAGTTGGCAAAGAACCAATCCTTCTACGAGAACCTTTCAAGCACTAAGAATAGCCGTAAATAGAGAGCTCGATCAGTTAACTGAACTTTTGAATTTATTACCAAAGTTAGTCAATCTAAATGGCAGAGTTGGTATTATAAGTTTTCATAGTTTAGAAGACAGAATAGTAAAAAACTATTTTAAAGATCAAGATAGTTCTGGTTATGAAGCTTTGTTCAAAAATGTAACAAAGAAGCCTCTGCTTGGAAGCGATAATGATGTTAACAATCCGCGATCCCGAAGTGCAAAGCTAAGGGTAGCATTAAAAATAAAAAAATAAAAAGGAGGCATAAAATGCCAATTCACATCACAGTAAAATACTCTGACCAAGCCGAAAAAGTAGCAGTCAGCGTAAAGTAAATTTTACCATTGGGCGGTGTCAACTTTAGGCACCGCCACCTAAAAAAATATTATTAATATAAACAAAAAAATTAACATGTCATCATACGTTTCAAGAAATCAACAATTTGTCAGTCGTCGCCAAAACTGGTCACGTAATCAAAATACGGTACCTTATGTTTCGGCAATCAAACTAGGCCCTGTAGCGCACACCGTTATCGTTGTGCTGATGGTTACAGTTCTTGGTTTGGTTTATCTAACACAAGCAACAAAGACTACCGCATATGATTATCAGTCAAATGATATCGATCAGAAGATTAGCACTTTGTCAGCTCAAAAGGAAGACTTAGAAATAGAGAATGCAAAGCTTACTTCGCTCGATACTACTAAAAACAGTAGTGTTGCTAGCGAAATGACGACTCCTAGTGTAGAATATGCTAATAATTAGTAGATATGAAATTCTCATTGCAAAAAGGTAGCCGCTCTAGATTTTTTGCAGCAATTGTTGCTGTTATTATGCTTATTTTTGTCGCAAGACTGTTCTATTTACAGGTTATTAAAAATTCTTACTACACAAAACTTTCTGATGATGAGCAGGTCAAACGACTTAGCATACCAGCTAAAAGAGGACTTATATATGCCCTTGATGGATCTAATCCTGTTCCACTTGCGATGAACCAAACAGTCTATACTGTTTTTGTAGATCCTCAAAGTGTCGGTGTAAAAAATAGAAGTAAGGTCGTTGACACGATAAAAAAAATAGCTGGTGGTAATGCAAAATCTAATCTTGATAAACTCGTAGCGGATACTAGCAGTAGATATCAGGTAGTAGCGACAAATATTACAAAGACGCAAGCACAGAAGCTAAAGAGTGCCAACCTTTCTGGCGTTGGTTTTCAAGAGGGAACAAAAAGAGTTTATCCTGAGGGAAGCCTAGCTTCTCAAATTCTTGGTTTTGTTAATAGTGACGGAGATGGCCAATACGGAGTCGAACAAAAGCTAAATAGCGAATTAAAGGGTAAAAATGGATTGTTGCAATCGGTAACTGATGTTAGTGATGTTCCACTGACAATAGGGGGCAATAATATACAGAAATCAGCGCAAAACGGTAAGAACGTCGTTTTAACAGTTGATAGAAATGTACAATCAGAAACCGAACAAGCTTTGGAAGAAGGTGTTAAAAGTTCAGGTGCGACTGATGCAAGCGTCTTAGTTATGAATCCGAACAACGGTAAGATATGGGCAATGGCTAATTATCCTAATTACGATGTATCAAATTATCAGAATACTACTGATATATCAGCTTTTTCTAATAAGGTAATTTCATTAGGTTTCGAACCTGCTTCAGTGCTAAAAACTTATGTTATGGCGGCCGGTTTGAATGAAGGGACTATAACTCCCAACACTACTTACAACAATACAGACTCTGTTGTCATTGACGGTGATACGATTAAAAATGCTTCGCTTGGTCATACGGGCACTCTTACTATGCAAGATGTTCTAGACTGGTCTTTAAATACAGGTAGTATTTTTGCGGCGGAAAGATTTGGTAATAGTACATCGACTTTGGATAGCAAGGCGATTAGTACAATGTATCAATACTTCCATGATAGATTTGGACTAGGACAGCTAACTGGTATTGAGCTAGCCGGTGAAAGTGCAGGTGATGTGATTTCACCAAAAGAGCAGGAAGGTAACGCGATTAGGTATGCAAACATGTCATTTGGGCAGGGCTTAGACGTTACTATGCTTCAAGTTGCTTCAGGTTTCTGCTCCATAATTAATGGTGGAACGTACTATAAACCTACTGTTGTTGATGGCACAGTAGATGATAGCGGAAATTTGTCAGAAAATGCGACGAAGGTACTTAGAAAGAATGTTGTTAGCCAGAGTGTCTCCGATCAGATTATTACAATGTTACAAAAAGCGAGAGCTTCGGCATCGTTCCTAACTGCTAGCGATAAGAAAAACTATACTATTGGTGGTAAGACTGGTACGGCGCAAGCAATAGTCGACGGTAAGTATGTTATGAACCAAACAGTTGGGACATATTTAGGTTTTGGTGGCACCACTACGCCAGAGTATGTCATAATGGTCAGGGTTGCTGCCCCTGGAAAAAATCTTCAGGGTGGCCCAGACGGAAATCCAATTTTTGTAAAAATATCCAATTTTATGATTAATTACCTAAAATTACAACCTAAGGAATGAGTACAATATGAGTAATTTACCGATTAGCGTTTTAACACTAGAATTAGCAAAAATTTTTGGTTTAAGTGTTGTGTCATTTGTATTAGCTATGTTGCTTACGCCAATCTATACTTTTTTTGCCTATAAATATAAATTTTGGAAGAAACAAAGAAGCACAAGCACAACCGGAGAAAAGCTAGAGATATTTACTAAGTTACATGCCAAGAAATTTAGACATAATATTCCTACGATGGCAGGAATGGTGTTCATAATTGCGATTCTTTGTGTCTGTTCAGTTATTCTTGATAGAGGCCAAACCTGGTTGCCATTGGTTGCGCTAGTTGGTGGAGGAATAGTTGGACTAATTGATGATGTGATAAATATAAGAGGTAATGGTAGTGGTGTTGCTGGTCTTAGATCAAGCATCAAATTTGCGATGATTACAGTTCTCGGTCTTATCCTTGGCTGGTTCTTCTATACTAAACTAGGATGGACGAGCATACATGTTCCATTTGCCGGTAATATCGAGACGGGTTGGGTCATGATTCCGATATTTGCATTCGTAGTTGTAGCAACAGGCAATGCCGTAAATATAAGTGATGGTTTAGATGGTTTAGCTGGTGGTTTACTGGCGATGAGCTTTGGAGCTTTTGGCGTAATAGCATTAATGCAGGGGCAATTTCATCTTGCAGGCTATTGTTTTGTTGTCGTTGGAGCATTGCTTAGCTATCTATGGTTTAATGTATATCCAGCTAGGTTCTTTATGGGCGATGTCGGTAGCTTTGCTCTAGGCACGTCTCTAGGTGTAGTGGCCATGTCAACTAATTCATTATTTCTTTTACCAGTTATAGGCCTGTTATTTGTGATTGAGGCTGGCTCAAGTTTATTACAAATACTTAGTAAGAAGCTTTTTGCGCGTAAGATATTCATTTCTGCTCCGATACATCATCATCTTGAGGCTTCTGGTTGGCCAGAAACAAAAATTACCATGCGTTTTTGGATTATTGGATTCGTAATGGCATTTATTGGAATTTTGATGGCACTTGCTGGAGGCAGCGTAAAATAGCATGTCTTTTTCTTGGCCATTTACTAATTCAAAAAGCGATTTTGTATTCTTGAAGCCAAGAAGGCATAGACCTGATTACCAGATGGTTCTTTTTATAATCTTGCTGGTTATAATAGGACTAATAGTAATTTATGCCATAGGCCCGCAAAGAGCAAACGTACTAAATAATACCTATGGATCTAATTATTCTTCTTCGTATTTTTTTGTGCATCAATTAATTAATATTGTTTTGTCAGCAGTCGCTTTTTGTGTTGTATCTTTGATTCCGTATGATTTATTTTTAAAATACAAAAAGGTCTTTCTGTTTATAGGAATAGGATCCTGTGTTCTTCTTTCTGTGGCTGACGTATTAGGACTCAGCATAGCGCAGCACACATTAGGGGCTACGCGTTGGTTTTCTATCGCTGGCCAGAGCATTCAACCGGCTGAAATATTAAAGTTTGGTCTATTGTTGTATCTATCAGGTTTTCTAGGTGAACAATACAAAAAGCGCAAAATAAACGACGTAAAGGAAACGCTTATACCGGTAGCGATTATTACGGCTATAGCAGCGTTGTTTATAATTGTTTTACAAAAAGATTTTGGTACAGGAGCTTCAATGTTTGCTATTGTTGTCGCAATGCTTATTGTTTCAGGAATAGATAAAAAAATACTATTTATGATAGTGGCTGGAGTTGCTGTTATTGGTGTGATACTTATGATTAGCTCACCGCATAGACTGGCTAGAATTCAGACTTTTCTAAACGGTGACAGCTCATCATCGGACGACAGCAGTTATCAAGCTGACCACGCCAAAATGGCCATAGGATCTGGCGGTCTTCTTGGCGTCGGTGTCGGTAATAGCGTACAAGCTACAGGATACTTACCAGAGGCGATAAATGATTCAATCTTTGCTATTATGGGCGAAATGTTTGGTTTTGTAGGAACTGCAGTGATAATAGCTCTTTTTACTCTTCTTATCATGAGAATATTAGGAATAATGGATCACACGATGGACATAAGATTAAGAATCATGCTAGCCGGTATATTTGGCTGGTTAGCATCACACGTAATGTTAAATATAGGTGCTATGATTGGACTTATCCCACTCACGGGTATAACTCTACCATTACTAAGTTATGGTGGGACAAGCATGATAATTATGTCAACTGTTCTAGGACTAGCTTTTCAGGCTTCAAGATATACGGTCATTGGTGATAAACTTGATAAGGGGGTTGCAGAAAATGAAGATATTAGCGGTAGGAGGCGGGTCAGGGGGCCACGTTACTCCGGTCGTAGCGGTTTTAGCAGCAATTAAAGACGACTATAAAAAATCAGATGTTGATATAAGATTTTGGTGTGATAAGAAATTTGCTCCGCAAGCAAAGAGCATAATCAATAAATTTGATGAAACTATCAGAGTTGATACTATTTTTTCAGGCAAATTTAGACGATATAATCATTTAACTATCTTTAAACAAATAATGATGCCATCAATATTTTGGTCCAATTTTAGAGACATTTTTTTTGTTATTACCGGTTTTATTCAAAGTGTTGGAAAGCTTTTAATATGGAGACCGGATGTCGTATTCACCAAGGGCGGATATGTTTGTCTACCAGTTGGCATCGCGGCACATTTTTTAAATATACCGTTAGTCATACATGATTCTGATGCTCACCCCGGCCTAACTAATCGTATATTATCCAGATTCGCTGATGAAATAGCGACTGGTGCACCATTAGAATTCTACTCTTATCCAAAAGATAGAACACATTATGTTGGCATACCAGTCTCTAAAGAATGTCATAGGTTTTCTGATAAAGAAATAATTTCAGCAAAGGAACAATTTAACCTCAATATTGATAAAAAATTAATTGTAATAACCGGCGGAGGTCTTGGCGCAAAAAGGATAAATGATTCAGTTGTAAAAATCATAAAAGATTTATTACGTCTTGGTTCAGTTGTACTTATATCTGGTAGTGCTCAATATGACGAGCTAAAAGATAAACTTCCTAAAAATAGTAGAGATTTTCAATTATTGTCATTCGTATCAGAAGGAATGATCTCACTACTTGGTGCATCGGATCTTGTTATTGCTCGTGCTGGTGCAACTACTATATTAGAGCTGGCAGCTCTAGAAAAACCGACGATACTCATACCTAACGGTCAATTAACGGGTGGACACCAGCTGAAGAATGCAGCTGTTTATGAAAATAAAGGTGCTGTGCTTGTTCTAAAAGAAACTGAAATGCTTGCTAATCCACATAGTATAATAGATTATGCAAAAAAGATTTTAAGTAACGATTCTTTTGCGAATAAACTTTCAAAAGAATTTGTTAAATTTGCAAAACCTAATTCAGCAAAGGATATGGCAGAGATTATTGTTGGTGCTATAAAGAAGTAATAAAAATATGTTAAAACGAAAAAACGATAAAAAGCTAGCTTCTAAACGAACGGTACAGAGCAATTATGGCAACTCTTTTATGAGGAACAGGACTATTTCTGCTCATACCGAGAAAGAGGCTGAAAACAAGGCTTCAAAACGGGATAGAGACCATAAACTAGTCATATATAGAAGAAAAATTGTTTTTTTATTGCTTTCATTTATGGTAATTTCAGCCGTCACCTTTTTCTTTATATTTGAGTTCATCACATCATATTCAGTGTCATTTGGTGATTCAATTAAGAACACGGCCGACGTTTCGATTTATAAGTCAGAAATAGACGATTATTTAAAGGCCAACCCATTTCAAAAGATATATTTTATATTAAACAGCAGTAGTCTACAAAGCTATATGCAGAAAAAATCACCAGAGATAAATAGTATTGATAGTCTAAAAAATGATTCCATCGGTCACATATCGCTTGTACTCACTTTCCGAAAACCTATTGCTAGCTGGAAGGTTTCTGATAATACATACTATGTAGATAATAACGGTATTGCTTTTGCTAGAAACTTCTTTTCTTCCCCACAGGTTGTAGTTACTGATAATAGTGGCATAAAATCCGGATCGGTTGTTGCTAGCTCTAAACTGCTTAGTTTTATTGGAGAAGTTGCCGATGCGGCAAAAAAGTTTAACATAACGGTTAATAACATAGTTATTCCTGAAAAGACAACTCACGAAATCGAGGTGTTTTCAACGAGCAGGGCAACAGGTGCATTTATGACTATAGACAGGCCAGTAGGTGATCAAGTAGAAGATATGTATTTTGCATTTAATTACTTTACAAAAAAAGGAACTACGCCAACGTATGCTGATGTTAGGGTAGCGGGCGAAGCATTTTACAAGTAGAGAAGTGAAGTGATAGAGAAGTGAATCAAGTTCTAAAATTGTTCTATTTTAGAAAACACATATATCACAATAATATATTTAAAAGTCAAATTATTTATGGAGAAGGGAAGAAAAGTAGGGTAATACAATAATAATATAAAAATGCAAATTATTGATTTTTGATTCATCTGTGGATAAACCAATCATTGTAAAAATATCATAATCAATAGTATGCGTTTGTTAACGATCAGCAATAGTTAATATAATTACATATAAAAATGATTTATTTTTTACATGTAAGTATGAACATACGGTAATTGATATAGAAACGAATACCCCACAGTTGTATATAGGATAGTTTACAGAATAAATTGAATATTTATATATATTATACATGTATGAACAGTCATGATTGTTTTATATTTATAATGTCGTAAAAGATATATTGTGCGACATATTATCTATATTCTAATGTTACTATGTTTATACATAAAAAATAACCAGGAAAATAATTCTCCATGAAAATATAATTATAAAAACAATACATTCCCTATTATTAGCCTGCTTTAAAGTAACTATGACCAGAATATATATAGTGTGTTATATATCGATTTTGTCAATATTATCGTTAAATTGCTAGCTTTGCTGGCGCATAAATGCATATCAGTTAAATAGCTTCTAAGGCAAGGAGCCAATAAGGCCTTGTCAATTTAAATAAGGCTTAATGCAAGTAAGTTCTATTTTTGTTCTATGATATTTATCATACGATTAAAGTTTCTAAAAAGTGTATAATTACCTGATAAATAACGGAGAAATTGTTGAGTTATGATGGATGCAATATATTACATAAGTGTGGCTATAATAATGCTCGGTATACCAATGCTTATAATATTAACTATTTTCCTAATGGCGAGGCCACATGTGATTAATAATAAGCTCAAGTCTCCCCTGTCTCGTAAGCGCATATTGGCAATTGGATTAGTTAGCATATTGATTACATTTTCTGGTTTTAGTAGCGTTATGGCGGCTACAGAACCAGCAAGCGTTAGAGCCCAACAAGCCGCTGAAAATAAAGCGGCACAAGAGCTTAAGACTGAGCAGCAAAATGCATCGAAGTCGGTTGTAAAATCATTAACAACGACAGAGAATATACCATTTGAATCTACGAATCAGAATGACAACTCTCTTTCTAGCGGAAAAACGCAAATATCAGTTAAAGGTGTCAATGGCGTTAGAACTATTACTTATAATGTAACGTACGTTAATGGTAAAGAAACTAATCGTGAACAGACTAGTAACATAGTTACTGAGCAACCGATTAATCAAGTTACGCTTATAGGTACGTATACTGCGCCAACTGAGCCAGGCTCAGAAAGCGAGGCAGCTAACTGTACGAACGGCACTTATGTAAATTCATCAGGAAACACTGTTTGCAGGCCAGAGACGAGCTCATCTGCCCCATCAGGAGCTACTGCTAAGTGTGGTGACGGAACGTATAGTTTTAGCCAATCAAAAAGAGGAACTTGTTCACATCATAGTGGTGTTGCTTCATGGCTTTAACAATTGTTTAAAAAATAAAATAGCGGCTTTAATTAAAGCCGCTATTTTATATAGATACCATGACAAAAATAAGTTAGATATTTTCCATTAGTATGGATACTCATGTGTCACAGAACTAGGCTTAACTGTCTGATCGCCAAATACATGTGCATGGTTATCCCAGTAGTCTTTACTTTCGCAAGACTCTGTATCTTTTCTTGGATAACATGGTCTTGGTGAACCAATCCATAAATCAGATAACATATAATAATTATCTGATTTATCATAATCTAAAATCATAGTTAGTAGCTGTGTCGACTGAGGACGCCCCCTTTTAGTAAAAGGAATGTAGACACCGTTTTTTACAGTTTGAGCATAGAAAATGTCTGATTTATCACTCACTTCAACTACGAAATCATAACCTATATCGCGTTTCATGTTATATGTAAACACGACATGTGAACCGCTTAAGACACTATTTTTAAGTGATTCTTTGGCTAATGAGAGCAGTTGTGGATTTTCAGATATTTTCGATGCTGCTGCAGATTCGGTGAGACTAGCATATACGTCTATGTCAGTCTTTGTGCTACCAACTAGATGCTTCATTTAGTATGACCTTTTGTTCTGCTGTACTGAATGAAATAAAAATAAATTTATTTTTAAATTTTGTTGGTAGCTCTTTATTACCATTGTTGGCGTCTTGATGCGCCACCGAAGTTACTTCTACCTTGTGATCTATCTTCTCTTGGTTTTGCTACGCTAACAACAATTGTTCGCCCTTCAAAATCTTTTTCGTTTAATTCCTCTATGGCTTTTTGTGCTTCGTCTTGATTTTCCATTTCTACAAAGCCAAATCCCTTTGATTTATTGCTTTCGTAGTCAGTAATAATCTGTGTCTTTACTACTTTGCCGTATTTTTCAAATAAAGCCTGTAGACCTTCATTGGTAGTGTTAAATGATAGTTTGCCTACAAATAATTTAGTAGTCATTTATGTAATTGCCTTTCTATTAGCTTATTGTGCGAGATATAGTGCCGCATTAGCCAAGAGAGGATAGTACGAACTTTATTGTGAACTCACTATACGCTTAGGTTAAGGTGTAGAATAACTTGCTTATTCATCAGTGTAGCACACCTCATATGTAATAGATATAGACTTGATCTAGTGCAGTTTTAAAAAGGTCTTGTCTTCTGGACTACTGTTTTGGGTTCTATTTTCTTGGTTGGTAGACGGCAGTGGTTTCTTGTAATGCTTAGATCGTGCTCTTCTAGGTTTATTATTATTTCTATTATTTTGCTGATCGCCTATTGTCTGTGAATCGTTTTTTTTGTTGTTTTGATTTTGAACATGTTCAATTTTTATAAATTGTTCCTGGCTAGGGCTTTTCTGTTGTTCCTTTTTTGGAATATCTTCTTTAGTTATTCTAGGGTGATTAGGCATATTTTTAGCTGCGTTGTTTTGTTCTGGAACTGCAATTACTTTTGTCTCATCTTTATCAGGCTCATTTCTAAGTAATAAGTCCCTTATTTGCGAAGGAGATAGTTTAACTTGATTATTGTTTGATGGATTTTTTTGTCTAAAATTAGGCTGCTGATTATTCTGCTTTTCTTGGGCTTGAGCCTGATTAGCAACATTTAAAACCTTTTCAATCTCGCCCTCAATATCGGCTCTGCTTCTACTATAAGCTCGTCTTGTGTGCTCTATGATTCTACCAGTATTATCAATTTGCATAGGTGGCAGTGTTAATGTAGTGGCGCTAAAAGCCGGAGTCTTTTCACCGTTGATAACCATATTAATAACAAAATGACGGTTGTTCATTTGAAGCAGATCAGCAGCTTCAAACTGTGGTTCAAACTGTTTCACTAGAAGTGGAGCATCATCTGCTGAAACACGAAAACTTATAACAGAACCCACGTTACCAAAGACGGCATCACGAACGGTATCATTCATCTGGCTAATATACTGGTTTGCAACTGTTAAGTTTAATCCATATTTTCTAGCTTCAGACAAAATTGTAGCAAAAGAATCAGTTGCAAAGTTTTGAAACTCATCAACATATAAGTAAAATGGACGACGGTCATTAATATCTGGAATGTCTGAACGACTCATAGCAGCAAGTTGTATTTTTGTAACAATCAGTGAGCCTAAAATAGCGGCATTATCTTCGCCTATAAGACCCTTAGATAGATTAACGACCAATATTTTGCCTTCATCCATAATTTTCCTGATATTAAAAGTAGACTTTTCTTGTCCGATAATATTTCTAATTACTGGATTAGCCGTAAATGCACCTACTTTATTTAGGACTGGTGCGACGGCTTCAGAAGCAAATTTATCATTCCAACTAGCAAATTCTACATTCCAAAACTGAGATACTACGGTATCTTTACAATATGCTAAAGTTTCTTGACGGAATTTTTTATCAGTTAACATTCTTGTAATGTCGAGAAGAGTGGTTGATGGTCGGTCGAGAAGCGCTAATATTGTATATCTTAGTATGTATTCCAATCTCGGTCCCCATGAATCACCAAACATATGTTTAAGCACGCCAATAACCTCTGAAGATATATTGTTTTTCTGGTTCGGATTTGTAACCTCTAATGGGTTAAAACCTAGAGGATATGCTGTATCAGCTGGATTAAAATAAACAACATCATCAATTCTTGATCCAGGTATAAATCTTAAATTATCCATTGCAAAATCACCATGCGGGTCGATTATGGCATAGCCTTGATTATGAAAGATATCACTTAAAGCAAATAGTTCCAGCAAGCCAGACTTACCTGCTCCTGTTTGACCAATTATATAAACGTGTCTTGATCGATCACTTCTAAGCATGCCAAACTGATGATTTATGCCACGAAAATTAGTTAATCCAAATGCACTGATATTTTCATCTATGGCGTCGTTGCCAGTAATTACAGGTAGCTTTGAAGGTGGTTCAGCAGTCTTATTATTAGCCCAAACAATATTTGGTGTTTCAACATTAGTATGCGGTAAATGAAATACTGAAGCGAGTTCCTCTATATTTAATATAAAGCCCTGATCTGGGAAAGATCTAGTTTTATAGGCTGCTAAATCTTCTTTTTTAAAGCTTTGATTCGTAATTTTAAAGCCATTTAGATTAGTACTATTGAACTGCTTAAATGTCCCAACCAAAGCTTGCATTCTTAGTCGTGCGTTTGTAGTGCTATCACCTAAATAAGCTAAGCGTATTTTTACTTGATAACCCAACTTTGTTGCCTTTGTCTGAGCTTCAGAAACACGTGTCTTGTCTCTATCCGACAATTCTTTCTGAGGAGAAGCTTTGCCGGCTTCCGGCGGTTTTGCTAGTAGTGCTAAAAATTGGAAAATCCAACTAAAGATACCGAATTGACCTAATGTGCCACTACTCCTTAATGATCCGGCCCATGAATCAGACTTTTTGTGCCAGTCATCAGCTATTGGTCTTGCTAATATCTGAATCCACATTTCTTCTCCGGTAGACTCAAGCTTAGCAAGTGTTCCAGTTATACCAGCTAATGGATCGACTTCGAAACTTTGAAAGGTTTTAATTGGTAGAAACTCACTGTCAGTTGGAACAAGCTCTGACGTATAAACAACCTGATGGTTTCTCTCATGAGTTACATAATCACTATCGGCTTCATGTATTTGAACGGTTGGATATTGGGAATATATTTGTCCTTCAACAAAGCTGCGTAATGATTTTGGAACCCATGCATAAAAACGAATTTGTCCGTTGACTGAGGCTACCTCGAAACTTAAATGTTCTTGAAAACCGTTATTTAATTTTAATTCTTGCTTATCTCTTAAAATGCCATGTAAGCTAGCAAACAATTGTTCTGCGGCAAGCTCTTTTTTATCATTAGCACGGGGTACTTCAAGAACTAGTAAAACACTATCGGTAGTTCGTACTATGTCGGTTCTTTTGTTATTTTTCCAAGTTAAATAAGCAAGTATTAAGACTAAAGGGATCCATATGTATGGTTGTAATATAAATTGAAAAAAACTAGACAACATATGCTTCTTTTACCTACCTATTATTCTCTCACGCTAACGCTTGCTTAGCAATTTTATTATTACTTTTTATTTTTTTCTTCGGAAGCTAAGATGTAAGTTGCTTTTGCAACTCGTTTGAACTGAGGCTTATTTTGAAGATGGATAAGTACAGTTCCTTCTTTAACGGTTCTACTCTTTAGAACATTTTTAACAATTTCGTCTTGGTGCATTGGGCCATCCGCATTTTTTAGAACGTCTTCAATGACGTCAGTAAGACTGCCTTGTGAATATCCCCAACTGTCTAAGGCATATATTCCTCTTCCAATTAGTACAAAACGTTCATCTTTTATAAGTTCATTATGGACTGCTTGTATGGTTACATCTTTTCTTGAAAAGTCGCTGTCTTTTATGGCGTTGGCAATCTCATTAAAATGCAATGGTTTGCCGTTTTCGGCTAGTATGACGTAAATTTTATCTCTTATATTTTTTGGATTAATCGTCGGCCAACTTATGAGGCCCCAAACGTCTTTGAAACTTGCTAGTCTCTTACTAATACTAGCTAAAGCTCTAACGTGATCTGGATGTTCAAAATTTAGCAAATTATGAAGTTCTTCAGTCTGAATAGGCTTACCATTAGACTGTACTGTCTTTACGATAATGTCTACAAAGCCTCGGAACTTTTTTTCATCACCATATTCGCTTATTCCGACGGCATGATAATATTTATTGCTTTCGTTGATAACTGTTAAAATCGGTGATATTTCAGCTATGAATATTAGTTTAGTCTGATCAGCTTCGTTAGTTTCTTTTTCATAAATTTTATTGGCTAGATCTTCAATTCTAGAGACTCTGCCTGATTCAGAAAGAATTTTTACTATTTGTTTTTCAAGCTTAATAAAATCTGTGCTACGATTATTTTTTTCGGCATTTCTAAGACTATTAATAGTAGCCTTTTCAAGTTGTCTGACTCGTTCTCTCGTAATATTCAAAAGTTTGCCGATTTTGTCGAGTGTTTCTCTCTTTTTGTATAGACCGAACCTTCGAATTATTATTTCGCGTTCACGTTCGCGATTAATGTTGTTCAAAATATCATTAGTAACATGATTAACTACTTTTGGTATTTCTTCAGGTTGTTCGCTACTTTGCAATGCACACATGCGTCGCTGTCCTTCCTTTCTGCCACACCACAGATCTTATCACTAGATAATTTAACCTATCATACAATAATATTGAGTAAGTGTCAATATGCTCACTTCATATTATTGTAACATAAAAAAACTAATTGTAGTAGTGGCAAGAATATGTTTTAGACAGTGAATAAACAACTATTTTTTCCTTTTAAAGGTTCTTCTTCTCGTTTTAGTAGTTTGCTTGGCGCTTAGAAGCTCTATTGCTTTTTCTTCAGTTATATTTTTTGGGTCAGTATCCTTTGGAATTTTTACATTCTTATCACCATTTGTAATATATGGTCCGAATCGACCATTTAAAATAGAAATATTATTTTTAAATGTTGCAATGATTTTCTTAGCTTCAGCTTCCATCTTTTCGCTATAGGCATTAAGTGACTCTTCAAGAGTAATGGTTCGTGGATCAAAACCTTTGATACTGATGAATTTACTGCCAACCTTAATATATGGTCCAAATCGACCAATATTTGTAATAATATCTACGCCATCTGGTGTTTTACCTACAGCTCTAGGTAGTTCGAAAGCATGTTCGGCTTCTTCTACAGTTATAGAGTCAATGCGACTGTTCTTAGGTATTGGCGCAAATTGCGGACTTTCTGTCTCTTCTTGTGAACCAAGCTGGAGAACTGGTCCAAATTTGCCATATCTGGCAATTATGCTAAATCCGGTTTTTTTGTCTTTACCGACTACTCTAACCTTAGTCACATTAGTTCGATCAATGCTATCTGATGCTTCAATTTGTTTGTGAAAAGGTCCATAAAATTCAGAAAGCATTTTATTTCGGTCTTCCTTAGCATTTGAAATCATATCGAGATTTTTTTCAGTTTTAGCAGTGAATCCGTAATCGACGATATTATCAAAATAATTAGTCAGAAAGTCTGTTATCAGCTCACCTCGTGGTGTTGGAATCAGCTTGCCCTTATCTGATCCGGTTTTTTCTTCGGTGACTTCTCTGGATATATTATTATCCTTCATGGACAATATAATTACTTCTCTTGGTGTCCCCTCGCTATCACCTTTTACTGCATACTCTCTGTCTAAAATGGTACCGATAATAGTAGCATATGTGCTTGGCCTACCAATGCCAAGCTCTTCCATCTTTTTTACTAAACTACCTTCTGTATATCTCGCCGGCGGTCTAGAAAAGACTTGTTTAGCTTGTGCGCTATCTAATGTGAGCAAATCATTTTTCTCTATTTTTGGAATGTCCTCATTACTCTTTTTGTTGCCATAGATACTAAGAAATCCATCAAAAACGACGTTCTCATATTTTGCCTCAAATATATCAGAGGTATTAGACTCGACTACTAAGGAAGTTCTCTCAATTTTGGCTGATGACATTTGGCTTGCAATAGTCCTACGACGTATAAGGTCATACAATTTTTGGTCGTAGGCATTAGATGAAGCTTTTTCGGTTTCAACACTTGTTGGTCTAATAGCTTCGTGAGCTTCCTGTGCATTGGCAGAAGTTGTTTTATAATGCCTTACGTTTATATATTTTTCACCAAAGGTACTCATTAGGTAGTCTTTAACTGCATCAATGGCTTGTGAAGACAAATTAACTGAGTCAGTACGCATATAAGTAATTTTTCCGGATTGATACAAACGTTGAGCACTTGCCATAGTAGCCTTAGAACTAAAGTTAAGCTTAGCATTAGCTTCCTGCTGGAGAGTGCTGGTAGTAAAAGGGGCTGCCGGGTTTCTACTGGTAATACTCTTTGATATATCCTTAACTTTAAAGGACTTGTCTTTTAAATCATCAAGTGCCTTCTTTGCAAGTTCTTCAGTCTCAATTTTCTTAGGTGCTTCAGCTTCAATGTGATTTTTTTCTTTATCAAAGAAAGTAGCTGTTAACTTAAAACTAGATGCTTTTTGAAATTTATTTATTTCAGATTCTTTTTCTACTAAGAGTCGAACGGCGGGACTTTGTACTCTTCCTGCGCTTTTTCCACCAGGTACCTTTTTCCAGACAACAGGACTTAGTTCAAATCCAACTAATCTATCCAGGATTTGTCTTGCCTGCTGAGCTCTAACTAGATCCATATCAATAGTTCTTGGATGTTTAATTGCTTCCTCGATTGCTGTTTTAGTTATTTCATGAAAAACGATTCTATTAGTGGTTTTTGGATCCAGTTTTAGAACTTCACACAAGTGCCAAGCAATCGCCTCTCCTTCACGGTCTTCGTCGGTTGCTAGCCAAACTTTATCGGAATTTTTAACAGCTCTTTTTAGCTCAGCAATAGTTTTCTTTTTATCACTATCGACTTCATATTGAGTCTCGAAATTGTTAGCCACATCGATTGGTGGCTTATTATTTTTAGTCTTTTTTGGTATAGATCTGATATGTCCAATACTAGATAATACCTGAAAATCTTTTCCAAGATACTTCTCTATTGTCTTGGCTTTTGCCGGAGACTCAACTATGACTAAATTTCTATTCATAAATGACTATATGATAGTCAAACACAACAGTGGATTATATGCAAATTTGTTTTTTATTACTACAGCATATTACAATGCAACTATTATCGATTTAAGCAAACATAAATATACATCTGTAAAAAGCTTATGCTAACCGCTGAAATGCTATTGTAAAAACGTGTTAAAATGTTAAAAAAGTGTTGACACAATTCAGTATAAATGATAATATCGATATCGATTGGTTGATTCCTCCCTGCGAGGATCAATCAAAAGTACATTTTACCCCCTATTCTAACTTATGTTAGGTTGTATGTAATCTCGTTGTACAAGTAATTACCCTCCACTTTATAACATTATGTGATTGCATACATACTAACCCCTTTAACCGGCGGACCTCTTATTGTGTGAGGTGGGTCACGCTCCGGACGAACTCCGGGCCCATTGCGGGTGGGTTGAAGGGCCGAATAGCACTAGGTGATGCCCACCCTTACCTAGTGCTATTCGGTGACTAACTTATTTTAGTACTTAGGTTATCTAATTTGTTACAGATAAAATCACCGACTAACTCAATTGATTTAGGGGTGATTTTTTCTTTTATAGTACTTAATTCATCTTTACTAAACTTATCTAATACAAAGTTCTTATTGTCATTTAGTTTAAGAAGCTCATTAGCGGTGCCGATTCTGATTCGCATATAATCTTCGCCAATGGTTTGGTTTATGCTTTTAATACCATTGTTGCCACCATCGCTACCACGGCTTCTAACACGAATTGACCCAAAAGGTAGGGCTATATCATCGTGTATAACAAGAAAATCTGTCGGTGCTTGTATCTTATAGAAATTTATGAGGCTAGCTGCGACTAAACCAGTATCATTGTAATAAGTAGTTGGCTTTACGAGCAGAATATTTTCATTAGCAACTTTATATTTTGCTATTTCAGAATTAAATCTATCTGATCCTAACCAAATGCTACCAAATTTTTTAGCAATCTCATCGATTATTATAAAACCAATATTATGTCTGGTGTTCTTATAGAGATTGCCCGGATTACCTTGCGCTAGAATTATCTTCATTTTTAGTCTTTTTATTATCAGTGCTTCGGAAGCTTATTTCGATCGGTGTTCCCACATAGTCAATTTGCTCTCTTATTTGGTTCTCAAGGTACCTTTTGTAGCTCCAATGTACCATTGTTAGATTTGATCCATATATAACAAACCATGGCGGTGTTGTGTCGGTCTGAACAATATACTTGAGTTTAGGATGTGTATTCTTTAACCCAGCAGGTTGGTGCTTCTTAATTGTTTTTTGAAGAATATCGTTAAGAACGCTTGTTTTAACTTTTTGCTTTCTTCGTGCATCAATGTCCTTAGCAAGTTCAAGAATTTTAGTAACATTTTGTCCAGTGATGCTACTTGTAAAGATTAACGGCGCCCATAGCGTAAAATTAAATGTGTTAGCAATGTCTTTAGCTAGCTCATCGCGTGTTTTATCAGTCTTATCTTTTACTGAATCCCATTTTGTCACAACTATAATAAGGCCTTTACCGGCTTCTTCAATGATACCAGCTAGCCTTTGATCTAACTGCGTATTTAATTCGTTAACATCCATCAGCAATAAGCAGATATCAGAGTACTCAATGGCATTAAGTGATCTTAAAACTGAGAATTTTTCAATGCCGACTTCTTGTTTCCCTTGGCGTCTAATGCCAGCAGTGTCTAGTAATTCGACACTAGTGCCTTCGTATTTTATAGTCACTCTGTTGACGTCTCTTGTTGTTCCAGCAATATTAGCTACAATTGCCTGCTGCTTTCCAGCAAGAGTATTAAATAAATTACTTTTTCCAACGTTAGGCCTACCAATTAGGGCTATTCGTAAAATGTCATCATTTTGCTTTTCGTCGTGTGATTTTTCAATATTTTTAGTTATTGCATCAAGCAAATCATCAATGCCGGTACTATGTTCAGCAGAAACACGAATTATGCTTTGCATGCCAAGTGACATGAACTCAGTTGCAGGAAGTGATTCTTTTAAATCGATTTTATTAAGAACAAGAATTGATTTTTTGTTTTTTCTTAGGATACTTCGTGACAGCATTAAGTCTTCATTATTAGTATAAAGAGTACTATCTTTAACGAAAAGAATTAAATCAGCTGTTTCGATAGCTTCAGCTATTTGATCTTGTATGCTTTCTTCAAATTCATCGGCAGGATCTTTCAATCCAGCAGTGTCGACGAGCCAAAAATTATATCCTCTATGTAGAACCTTGCCCATTACGTTATCTCTTGTTGTACCAGCTTCACGGGCAACAATAGCCTGGTTCTCTTTTCTCATACGATTAAAGAGAGCGCTCTTGCCTGCGTTTGCTTGTCCAATAATAGCGACTATAGGTAATTTCTCTGCCATGTGACTATTCTAACAGAAAATTACTAAATAAGTATAAGATAACTACTCAATAGATGTTTCTTCATATTCGCCGGGAGCTAAATCATTTAGTTTAAAGTCACCAAATTCTATGCGGTGTAGTTTTTTTACGGCATATCCTAAGGTTCTAAACGTTCTACGAATTTGTCTATTTTTACCTTCATGCATTACAATTTTCCATTGTCTGCGATCATTATTTTTAGCAGTAATGCTCATATGGCTTACACCGTCATCGAGTGACACTTTACCAGTGTTTATTTTTGATTCATCAGAAGCCTCTAAATTTCTGTCCAGAGTGGTGTAATACACCTTTTCTTTCTTAAATTCCGGGTGCGTCATTCTAAAAGCAAAATCGCCATCGTTAGTAAGGATAATAAGCCCAGAACTATCTTTGTCTAGTCGTCCAACAGTCTTTAGATCTCTGTATTTACTTGGTAAGATCGAATAAATAGTTCTGTTATTTCCCTGCTGTTTTCTGGAACAAACTAATCCGACAGGTTTGTTTAATAAAAGGTAAACAAATTTAACATCACCGTCAATGCTTTTATTGTTGATTTTTACATCATCGCCTTCATTGACGCGACTTCCGAGGATAGCTATTTTGTCATTAACTATGACGTTACCACTAGCTATTAAATCATCAGCTTGTCGTCTTGATACGCCAGTTTGAAGTGCTATATATTTATTTAATCTTATAATTGATTCCTTCATTAAAGAAGTCTATCTAATCTCATTTACTGATTTGGCTGATTATTATTTGGCTGATTTTGGTTATCAGGACGATATGGTGAATTTAATTCTTTATTCATCATATTCTGATAATTTGACTGGTCTTCACCTATATTGCTGAGTGGTTTAATGACCCTCTCTCCGAAATTAGCTGGTCTAGGTGTCGAAAATTGTGCTGTAGGCTGAGGCAATGGAGACTCTTGTCTTTGCGGAGCATTGTATGGATATTCAATAGCGCCTCTCCAACGTGGCTGGTCGGCACCAAAATTTGGTCGTGGTTGGACAACCGGAGCTGATTTTACAGGTTCTTGATGTTGCTCATTCTGAGGAAGCACATAAGATGGTGATGTTGTTTGTGCTTGCTCAAATTTATTGTTTATGAAACTTGAAGCTTGATCAACTTGTGGTTGTTGCTGTTCTGTCTGTGGTTGAGCCTGAGGTTGTTGTTGAGGCTCACTGACAGCAGTTGGTCCAGGGATGCCAAACTCCTCTTGGGGAGTGGCTTGTTCAGCTTGAGTGTCTTTTAAAACATCATGAACGGCTCTGACTACATCTTCTATGCCGACTTGAGATTTAACTAAGTATCGATCAGCACCGAGTGCCTCACCTCGAGCTCTTTGGTCCTCGCTTGAAAGTGCTGTCATGATAATGACCCTAATGTTTTTGGTTTCTGTTGTGCTTCTTAGAATATCAAGCATGTCAAAGCCACTAATTTTTGGCATCATAACATCACTTATGATAAGATCAGGTCTTTCCTTAATAGCCATAGCTAACGCTTCTTCGCCATCACCGGCAGAAATAATATCGTAGCCTTCAGCGAGTAATCTCACACCGTAAATTTCACGTAAATTTTTGTCGTCTTCAACTAATAATATTTTTGTCATCTTTATTCCTATTTTAGCACAAGCTCTATTAAATTATAGTATACCATATGATTTACTTTGTATCTTTGTTCTTTGCTCTATTATTTAAATATTTCTCTGGGTTTTCTTCGATTTCGCTAAGCGGAGTATTGTCATTTTTCAAATGTACCAATTTTGCGTTGTGGTCTACGGGATTAAACTTATTATAAGATGACGATAGTGGCCTAAAAGCTGGTGGTTGTTTTTTATCTTCATTTGATTGTACTGGTGTAGGAGCCATGGTTCTCTGCTGTTGAGGCTGAGTGCTAGCCAATGGCCTAGGTGATATTAAATTATTAGGTCTAGCATAAGATTGTTGCTGTTGAGGCTGTTGTTTACTAATGTTATTTTGCTGTCTATAAGCGTTTGCTATATCTTCCGGCTGTAAACTATCGTTAGTAGTGGAAGTTTGTTGAGACTGCTCTGGAGATGATTGTACGGGCTGCGTCGTCTTATCCTGCTCGTCTTCTTCTATCTTTTCTTCGTTTTCTGATATCTCTTTATCTCGCTCATTTTTTGAAAGTGCCTCAAGATATCTCTGTGTATCTAGTGCACTCATTCTTGGCAGTTCAACAAAAAAAGTACTTCCCTGCTTATAAACACTCTCAACCCAAATTCGGCCGCCCATTGATTCAACTAATTTTCTGCAAAGATAAAGTCCAAGGCCAGTGCCACCGATTTCTCTAGTGGCACTATTATCTACTCTATAAAATTTTTGAAACAAATGAGATATATCTTCTGAAGGTATACCAATGCCAGAGTCTTTGATGCTAATTTTTACTCTTTCATCGTCCCCGGATAAATCTACAACAACACTACCGTTTGGAGTATATTTGATAGCATTATCTAATAAATTGCTAATTATTTCACGCAAATGATCATTGTCTAAATTAACAAAGTACATTGGGTTAATAGATTTTTCACCGCCAGAACCAATATCAGATATGCCTTTATAAATTACGTCTAAACCTTTTGCATCAGACTTAGGCTGTAAATCTTCGATAATACCGCTAACGAACTTTGTCAAATCGGTTGGTTTAGGATTATTTGGCAGTCTTCCATCATCAGCCTTGGATACATCCAATAAGTCCTGAAACAGTCTCCCTAGATGCTGAGATGATTCATGAGCTTTTATGAGAAACATACGAGCTTTATCATCTATCTTTGCCGTTCTTGGATTAAGAGCTAAGCCTAGATAACCTTCAATAGCGGCAACTGGTGTGCGCATTTCATGGCTGGCCGTACTAATAAATTCGGCTTCTTGTCTTTCGTCAGCTCTTTCACTTGTCACATCATGAAAAACAAGGATAACACCGTTACCAGTGTCTCCAGCCGGCGATGCAACAAGCGAAATAAGCTTCTGCTTCTCGCTTTTTGTTAATGCCATTATTGTGCTCGTACGTACTTGCTGATTGGTATTTAGAGCTTGATATACTGGGTTTTGGCTATCCGGCAAATCATGGCCGTTTTTATCTTTTAATTGCAAAACTGACTGATAGTTTAATGATAAAGCGTCGCGTGAATTCCACCCCAGTAGTTCAAGTGCTGCAGGGTTAATTATTTGAATTGTTTGTTGACTGTCGATTGCAATAATGCCATCACCAATAGCATTTATTATGAAAGCTGATTTATCGGCCACTTCAGAAATGACACTATTCTTCTTGCTTTTTGATTTTAGCCAAGAGGATTTTTCTTCTGAATCACTTTGGCCGTCAAGAATAACAAACATTATTCCAAGACCGATTGGTAATAACGAGAAAAGAATAAGAGCGGCTATGTTGTTAACAGAAAGATATTTAAATATAAACAGATAAATTGTATAAAGAATCAAAGCTATTAGTGTAGGAGCGAGACCATAGATGCCAAGCATCGTAGACATGAAGCAAATAAAGCTAAAGAGTAATAGATATGGTGATGATAAACCACTCGTAGTGCATATCAAATAGCTGACACTAATTGCTGTTAAATAAAATATTATAGTTGATTCAATAAAGTAATATTTTTTTGATTTCGCTAGCAATAATGCTATGTCGATGATGATAACCATTGAAGACAAGAGTAATGAAATAATGTCTACACTCTGGCTAAAGATGATTATGCTTGATACAGACTGGACAACAAAAATGATAACAACAAATAAAGAAATGACCAACGAAAACAAGCAGGTCCTACGAAACCATGATTCACTGAAATTATGACTTAAATCGCTATACCCCATATGCTTATACTGTTAATTATGGCTCTTATTGTTGTTTTTATCAAGATAATTACAGTGTATCTATGGGTGAAATAACCACTAGAATCAGTTGGCCTGTATTGGCATATTATATTTCATTAAAATTAGCTGTATAATTATCAAAAGGTGTTTTTATGATATCTAATGAGATTAACCCTGAGAAAAGTTTAGTGGGACACAATTTGAGGAAAGATATTATTAAGAATATCAAAGAAGACTATGCTGTTAATGACAAAAAAGCTTGGCGATTCTGGGAAGAAATATTTATCTATTATTGGATTTTCTCTTTAGCAGGACATTATCTTGAGATTTTTTGGTCATATGTTAATTTTTGGATAAGAGGTGGTCATTTATGGATGCCGACCGATGTCACAATAATACCGCTGGCTCCTCCATATGGAATCGGTGCTATAGCTGTGATTGCTGTTGTGTGGCCTATAGTTAGAAAACACAGGATGCATCCTATAACAGTCACCTTTCTTAATGTTATTATCGCTTCTGTTGTTGAGTATCTATGTGCAATATATTTAGTCATTACTTTCGGAAAGAATATTTATTGGAATTATTCGCATGAGCCGTTTAATATTAACGGTTTTATTTGTTTACAAAACAGCGTTTTATTTGGCATAGGTTCTACTTTTTTCATTTACTACATTTATCCGTTTTTTGAAAAAGCTATGAGCAAACTAAAAAAATACCAAATGAGCATAATATTTTGGATATTGTTCTTGTCGTATACGATTGATTTAGTTCATTCGTTTCTAACGCGATAGTCAGCCTTTTTAAAAGAGAGGGCTTTTTCCAAACCTAGTGCAACTGGCAATAATGCTGTTGGTAATCCATAATAATAAATATATCTATCAGACCACTGTGGTTTGAACTTATTTTTAAATTGTTCTAATCCGTTAAATGAATAATAAACTCGACTCATCTTTTTAATCAGTCTTAGTATTTTAATGTTAGCGTTATTAGGCTGTTGATCTAAATTAGAAAGTGGCGATAGGCCTAAATTACATGATAAATTGCCATCGTTATGTAAATGCTGCATCAAATTCATTAAAAGATAATGCATTACCATTGATGACGATTCAGGTATATAGCGCATCATGTCTATCGATTGGTGATCTTTTGTGTAAGTTGGAATTAGATTTGTAAAAGCTATTATTTTTTTATCTTTTATTGCGACGCCAATATCGCATTTTTCAAGATAAGATTTATCAAAATATCCCATGGCGTAACAGTACTCTCGCCTTTTGTTGAAGTTTAGCCATCTCGTTGAGACGTCCTCTAACATTTTTAGCTGGTGCTCATCGATTGGATGTTCCCAGTATTGAAATACTATGCCATCTTTTTCTGATTTATTTTTTACATATCTAAAGTGCTTATTGTGAACTGTTTTGTCACAAAAAGTATTAAGGTCAACGATAGCCTCGCTACCTATGTAAAATTTTTTATAATTTTTATTAACCCAACTACCAATATTATTGTCAGCATGTATAACGCTTGGCATCCAGTTATTTTTTAGGCAAAAATCGGTGAAGGCCTTAAATAAAATATCTATTTGACTATTATCACCGACGGCATTGTCTAAAATAAGTGCTACTCCTTTTGACACTTTATATGACAAAAAAGCGGTTTCTTGTTTGTTAAAAAAATAGTGTTTATCTGATGGCCAGAGTTTTATGTAATCCTCAGTTGAATTACTATATTTTTTTAGTATTGTTTTAGCTTTTTCTACCTCTTTGACTCTGTCGATAAGTAAATACTTAGCAGGTTTAAACAAAAAGAAGAAAGTCAGCATTATAATGAATAACCCGATTATATTTAATGTATTAAAAAGAAAGACTAGCTGGTTAGAAGGATGCGCTACAACGTCCGGAGTATAAAAAAGAAAAATATTTTCAAGAACGAGAGCTGTGTTATTGAAAAAACTAAATTTTGGACAGAGATGTGCTTTCTCTATTATTATCATTCCGAGTGAACCATATAAAATAGCACCAACAGACATTGCGATTATTAGGTTAACTATATACTTTTGAGAAAAAATTTTTTGCTTAGAATTATAATATTTTTTATCAATTAGCAGGACTATAAAAACTAATAAATATATTAGAAAAAAAATTATCCTATGACGACTAATGCTTATAAACATAAGGACAGCCAAAAATATTTCTGTAATTTTCCACGCGAGCTGTCTTTGCCAAATCAATTGGACTGATAAGAACATCATCATAAAGCCGGATAAGAAATTAATATATGCTGAAGTTTGATAGTCTATACCAATTAGGAATAAACCGTCATTGACAACACGTCTCCGTGTGAGACATAACAGTATGGTTATTAGGCCTACTATAAACATAATTACTGATATAAAATATGAGTAATTTCTTTGATTTAATAGAAAATTATATTTTGATGCTGCTCTACGCATAAAACCGTGATGTATATTATACCAGTACGTTCAAAAATACTTGTATTATTATAACAATGTTCTAACATAATGATCATAGGTGGTGCTTCATTTTTTGTTTTCGTCCGAAGGCAATAGCTTTCGGATTGATCTTACAAAGAAGCGCCACCGCTTTTTAATGCAAAAAACTATATTATTTGATAAAAAATATTACATCTTACACATTTTGCATATAAAGCTACAGCTACTTTTCGTTCTTTTGAACTCATCAGCATAGATACTCATCTATGGAAGTAACTCCGTATAAAGCTCAAGACCTTTGCAACATCTCAGCAGGTGTTCGTAGCTGTAAACCTAAGTGTACACGTTCATGGTTGTAATAGTCTAGGTATTGAGAGAGTTTTGTTTGTTGAGATTTAAGTGTAA